>Ga0209181_10001229_pt1 | contig 45402 bp, 30 predicted proteins | sample MAT05_FD_187208 | JGI IMG/M metagenome (GOLD analysis project Ga0209181, IMG submission 187208) | Freshwater microbial communities from Lake Fryxell liftoff mats and glacier meltwater in Antarctica - MAT-05 (SPAdes) (version 2) | ecosystem: Environmental > Aquatic > Freshwater > Ice > Liftoff... | reverse complement strand
TGGTGGCACCCCAGGTGCTGGCCTCCGGCACCTGGCTGATCAACCCGCAGGTCACATTGAAGACCAGTCTCGGCAACATCGTCGTGGAGCTGTACCCGAACGCTGCACCGGTGACCGTCGCCAACCATCTGGCGTATGTCAGCTCGGGCTTTTTCGACGACCTGCTGTTCCATCGCGTCGTGCCTGGTTTCGTGGTGCAAGGCGGCGGCTTCGCCACCGGCCTGGTGCAGAAGGCGCCGCCCTATGCCCCGATCACGCTGGAGTCGGACAGCGGCCTGTCCAACGACCGCGGCACGCTGGGGATGGCCCGCACTTCGGCGGCCGACTCGGCCACCAGTCAGTTCTACTTCAATCTGGTCAACAACGTCAGCCTGAACTACGTCAATGCGTCGAGCCCGGGCTATGCCGTCTTCGGAAAGGTGCTGACCGGTCTGTCGGTGGTCGATGCGATCGCCGCGGTGCCCACCAGCGGCCCGAACAACGTGCCGGTCACGGACGTGAAGATCCTGGAGGCCGATCAGACCCGGCAGGGCACGTTGCACAGCACCTCGGGCCGCATCGACATCGGCATCCTGGTCGCTCCGCCCCCCACGGCATGGACCGGCGAGCCTGTATTTTCCTGGGAATACAGCCTGGACGCTGGCGCCAACTGGGCGCCGGGCGCCTCCACCGGGAACCTCACGGCGCCCCAAGGCGCCTACGAGTTCGGCACCATCCAGTTGCGCTACAGGGACGCGCAGCACAATGTCGGCAGCAGCAACAGCACCGGCGGCAACGTGGTGGTGGACACCCGCGAGATCATTGCTGGCGACGGCGGCGCCAACACCCTGACCGGCACCTCGGCCGTCGACACGATGTACGGGCTGGGCGGCAACGACACACTGGACGGCGGCGGCGGCGCCGACTCGATGGTGGGCGGCACCGGCAACGACACCTACATCGTTCAGAGCTCCGCCGACACGACGGTGGAGTCCGCCGGCGGCGGCACCGACGTCGTCAACGCCAGCGTCGCCTGCACGCTGGCGTCGAACGTCGAGAAGCTCACGCTGACCGGCAGCACGGCGATCAACGGCACCGGCAACACGCTGGCCAACACGATCACCGGAAATACCGCCGCCAACCTGCTGGCGGGTGGCAGCGGCAACGACACGATCAACGGCAGTTCCGGCAACGACAGCCTGGACGGCGGCACCGGCAACGACAGCCTGATCGGCGGCGCCGGCAACGACAGCTACACGGTGGACAGCGGAACCGACGTCATCAGCGAAACGACGACGACCGTCACCGAGATCGACAGCGTCACCTCCAGCGTGGCCTGGACGCTGGGCAGCAACCTGGAGAAGCTCACGCTGACCGGCAGCACGGCGATCAACGGCACCGGCAACACGCTGGCCAACACGATCACCGGAAATACCGCCGCCAACCTGCTGGCGGGTGGCAGCGGCAACGACACGATCAACGGCAGTTCCGGCAACGACACGCTCGACGGCGGCACCGGCAACGACAGCCTGATCGGCGGCTCCGGCAACGACAGCTACACCGTGGACAGCGGCACCGACGTCATCAGCGAGACGACGACGACCGTCACCGAGATCGACAGCGTCACCTCCAGCGTGGCGTGGACGCTGGGCAGCAACCTGGAAAAGCTCACGCTGACCGGCAGCACGGCCATCAACGGCACCGGCAACACGCTGGCCAACACGATCACCGGCAACACCGGCGCCAACCTGCTGGTGGGTGGCAGCGGCAACGACACGATCAACGGCAGTTCCGGCAACGACAGCCTGGACGGCGGCACCGGCAACGACAGCCTGATCGGCGGCACCGGCAACGACAGCTACATGGTGGACAGCGTCACCGACGTCATCAGCGAGACGACGACGACGGTCACCGAGATCGACAGCGTCACTTCCAGCGTGGCCTGGACGCTGGGCAGTTACCTCGAGAAGCTCACGCTGACCGGCAGCACGGCGATCAACGGCACCGGCAACACGCTGGCCAATACGATCACCGGCAACAGCGGCAACAACGTCCTGGGCGGCGGCAGCGGCAGCGACACGCTGACCGGCGGCAGCGGGCTCGACACCTTCCGCTTCAGCAGCGCACTCAATGTCAGCAGCAACGTCGACACGGTCAGCGACTTCCTCGCCGTGTACGACGCCGTTCAACTCGAGAACAGCGTCTTCCTCAAGCTGACCGGCACCGGCGTGCTGAACGCGACCTTCTTCCACGCCAGCAGCACCGGCGCCGCAGCCGACGGCAACGACTACATCAACTACGAAACCGACACCGGCAAGCTCTTCTACGACGCCGATGGCAATGGTGCCGGTGCGGCGGTGCTCTTCGCCACGCTGACCGGCGCGCCCGCGCTGAGCAGCGCGGACATCTTCGTGACCTGACGCCGTGCGGTTGACCGCAGGGCGTCAGTTATCGCTCAAGCGCTGCGGAACGCCTCTCGCGCCGCGTCCACCGTGGCCGCGATGTCCTGCGCGCTGTGCGCGGCGCTGACGAAGCCGGCTTCGTACAGCGCTGGCGCGAGGTAGACGCCGTGGTCCAGCATGGCGTGGAAGAAGCGGTTGAAACGTTCCTTGTCGGTGGCCATCACGACACCGTAGTTCTGCGGCAGCTGGTCAGCGAAGAAGAAGCCGAACATGCCGCCTTCGCTGTCGCCCACGAAAGGCACGCCGGCCTCGCGCGCCGCGCCGCTGAGCCCTTCGACCAGCAAGCGTGTGCTGGCGCCCAGCGCCTCATAAAAGCCGGGCCGGCTGATCTCGCGCAGTGTGGCGAGCCCGCAGGCCGTGGCCACCGGGTTGCCGCTCAGCGTGCCGGCCTGGTACACCGGGCCAAGCGGCGCCAGCTGGCTCATGATGTCGCGTGAGGCGCCGAAGGCCGCCAGCGGCATGCCGCCGCCGATGACCTTGCCGAACACGCTCATGTCGGGCTTGAAGCCCGGGATCAGGCCGGCGTAGACACTTTGCGCGCCGCCGAGCGCGACGCGGAATCCCGTCATCACCTCGTCGAACACCAGCAGCGCGCCGTGTTTCGTGCACAGCTCGCGCAGTCTGGTCATGAATGGCAGGCTGGCGCGCACGAAGTTCATGTTGCCGGCGATCGGCTCGATCATCACGCAGGCGAGCTGCGCGCCGTGGGTGTCGAAAGCTTCTTCGAGCTGCTGGACGTTGTTGAATTCCAGCACGATGGTGTGCTGCACCACCTCGGGCGGCACGCCGGCGCTGGTCGGGAAGCCGAAGGTGGCGAGTCCGGAGCCGGCCTTCACCAGCAGGGCGTCGGCATGGCCGTGGTAGCAGCCCTCGAACTTGATGAACTTCGGCCGCCCGGTGGCGCCGCGCGCCAGCCGCAGCGCGCTCATCGCGGCCTCGGTGCCGCTGCTCACCAGCCTGATCTGCTCGATGCTGGGCACCTGCGCGATGATGGCTTCAGCCAGTTCGACCTCGGCCTCGGTGGGCGCGCCGAAGCTGAAGCCGTCGCCGGCGGCGCGGCGCACCGCCTCCAGCACGGCCGGGTGGCCGTGACCGAGGATCATCGGCCCCCAGGAGCCGATGTAATCGATGTACTTCCGGCCCTCGACGTCCCACATGTGGGCACCTTCAGCGCGCCGGATGAAGCGCGGCGTGCCGCCGACGGCGCGGAACGCGCGCACGGGAGAATTGACGCCACCGGGAATGACGCGCTGCGCGCGCTCGAAGGCGGCGGCGTTCGTCGTCTGGTTGCTGTCTCGGGTACTGCTAGTGGACACGACGGGGCGCTCCCTTGCTCTTCGAGTCGGGTTCCGAAGGCTCGACGGGTTCGGCGCCTTCTTCGCCTTCTTCTCCTGGCGGCAGCGCCCAGAAGAAGCGGTCGGGAACGATGTGGCCCATGCCGGGGCGAAAACCGCCGTCCAGGCTCTGGTCGAGGAAGGCCAGCGCCTCGCCGACGGCCGCGTGCAGCTCGCTGCCCGAGGCCAGCAAGGCGGCCAGCGCGGCGGCCAGGGTGTCGCCGGCACCGACGAAACCGGCGTCGAAACGTTCGAACTTCTCGCCGGTCAGTGCGCCTTGCGGCGAGGCCAGCACGTTGTCGATGAACTGCTCGCTGCCCTTGGGCGCCAGCATCACGCCGGTGACGAGCACGTAGCGGGTGCCATGCTCGCCGGCCGCCACCGCGAGCTCACGTGCGGAGGGCGGGCGCTCGCTGTCCCAGTCGGGCAGCAGGAAGTCGGTCAGCGTCTTGTGGTTGCCGACCAGCACCTCGGTGGCCGGCAGGATGAGTTCGCGCCAGGCTTCGAGGTAGGGCTGCAGAATGTCGTCTTCCAGCCACGACAGACTGGGCATGTAGGCCACCAGCGGAATGTCGGTGTAGTCGGACAGCACCTCGGCCACCGCGGCCACGGTGTCGGCCGAGCCGAGGAAGCCGACCTTCCAGCCGGAGATGGTGACGTCTTCGAGGATGGAGCGGGCCTGCTCGACGACGGCGTCGGAGTCGATGTCGTGGTGGTCGAAGACCTCGGCGGTGTCGCGCATCACGATCGACGTGACGATCGGCAGGCCATGCGCTCCCATCGCCGCAATGGTGGCGACGTCGCCGGCCAGGCCGCCGGCGCCGGTGGGGTCGCTGGCGTTGAAGCTCATCACGCAGGCGGGCGAGGCCGCCTCCATCGAAGGGTCGTTGGGGTCGAGGGCCGGGGTGGGATCGGGGCTCATGTCGGGGCTCATGTCGGGGTGTCTATCGAGGCGTTGGTGAAGGCGCGCAGGTGCGCGGCCGGCTTCGGTACAGACCTCCAGAGGATTCTGAGGAAAGCTTTGTATGTGCTCACAAATCCTTGTTTTTCAGCAGATGGCGATGGCTACAATCCGCGACCATTGTAGTGATCCGACTGACCCATCGTGAGCGAAACTAGAACCTGGATGTGCCTGATCTGCGGCTGGATATACGACGAGGCGACCGGCGACCCCGAACACGGTGTCGCGCCGGGAACCCGTTGGGAAGACGTGCCGATGAACTGGACCTGCCCTGAATGTGGTGCCCGCAAGGAGGACTTCGAGATGGTGCAGATCTGAATTCGTGGGTCCTGACGCCGGCGCTGAACGCCGGCGAACGATGTCGTTGAGGAGAAGGCTTCGTGCATGCAGAAGTCACTGAAGCCGGCCCCGCCGGCGCCAAGGTGCTGGTCATCGACGACAGCAACACGATCCGCCGCAGCGCCGAAATCTTCCTGCGCCAGGGCGGCCACGACGTGCTGCTGGCCGAGGACGGTTTCGACGCGCTGGCCAAGGTCAACGACCACGACCCCGAGCTGATCTTCTGCGACATCCTGATGCCGCGGCTCGACGGTTACCAGACCTGCGCGATCATCAAGCGCAACCCGCGTTTCGCCCACGTGCCGGTCATCATGCTGTCCTCGAAAGACGGCCTGTTCGACAAGGCGCGCGGCCGCATGGTGGGCTCCGAGGAGTACCTCACCAAACCGTTCACGAAAGAACAGTTGCTGCGCGCCGTCGAGACGTTCCGGCGCGTCGCGGGCTGATACCGTCGGGCTTGGGCTGCTTCGCCTCACTGACTGGCAACACGATAGGACCCCGATGGCGATCCAGAACATCCTGGTTGTCGACGACTCGAAGACCGAGCTCTACCACCTGTCCGACGTGCTGGGCAAACGCGGCTACCGCGTGCGCACCGCCGAGAACGGCGACGAGGCGATGCGCCGGCTGGCCGAGGAAAAGCCCGACCTGATCCTGATGGACGTCGTGATGCCGGGCCAGAACGGCTTCCAGCTCACCCGGTCCATCACCCGTGATCCCCGGTTTGCCGGGGTGCCGGTCATCATGTGCACCAGCAAGAATCAGGAAACCGACAAGGTCTGGGGCATGCGCCAGGGCGCCCGCGATTACATCGTCAAGCCCGTCAACACCGACGAACTGGTGGCCAAGATCAAGGCCTTCGACCCGGCCTGAGCGCCCGTTGCACCCATGGCCAACCGAGAAGCACTGCGAGAACTCCAGACCCGCCTGGCCAGCCGGCTGCAGGCCGCCCGTACCGAGGCCCGCCAGGCTTCGTGGCTGGCGGTCGAGTGCGGCGGCCAGGGTTTCCTCTTTCCGCTGGCCACCGCCGGCGAGATATTTCCGGTCGGCACGCTGTTGCCGGTGGCCCACAGCCAGCCCTGGTTCGCCGGCGTGGCCAACCTGCGCGGCGGCTTGCATGGCGTCGTCGACCTGGCGTCGTTTCTCGGCCTGCGGCCGACCGCCACCGCCCAGGAAGGCGTGCGTGAACAGGCCAGGTTGCTGGCGCTGAACCCCGCACTGGGCAGCCAGTGCGCGCTGCTGGTCGAAAGGCTGGCCGGGCTGCGCGCGGCCGACGCCTTGGTGGCCGAACCCGATGACGAACCCGATGACGAGCGCGTGGCGCGGCCGGCTTTCGCCGGCCGCCGCTGGCGTGACGCGGCGGGCCGCGTCTGGCAGGAGATCGACCTCGCCGCGCTGTCGACGAACGAGCAGTTCCTCGGCATCGCCGCCTGAGTCGGCCTGCGGGCCGATGCCCTGCCGCCGCGATCACATTTTGAGGACCCATAGATGAGCATGCTGGACAGGTTGAAGGGCAAGGCCGCCGCCGCGCCGGGGGCGCAGTCGTTCGACGACTCGGGCCCGCCGCCCAACCCGATGGAGCAGACCGTGCGGCTGGGCCCGGGCACGCTGGCGCCCGACATGATGTCGACCCGCTCCGGCGCCGATTCGTCGATCATTTCCGAGGCCGCGCCCTCGGAACTGGCTGGCGACTTCAACGAGACCCGGCTGCCCGCCGATCCCGATGACGCGCCAGCCGCCGGCAGCGGCCTGCCGCTGATCGGCGCCTGGCCTGCGGCGCAGCAGCAGCGGCTGCTGCTTGCCCTGTTCGTTCTTGGCCTGCTGGGGCTGGTGACTGTCGGTGTGCTGGCGGTGAACGCCAGCACGCGCAGCGCAGTGCAGGTGGGCGCGGCGGGCCAGGCGCAGACGCAATCGCAGCGGCTGGCCAAGTCGGTCTCGCAGGCACTGGTGGGCACGGCGCAGGCCTTCCCCGAAGTCAAGGAAAGCGCCGACGTGCTGGCGCGCAACGTGCGCGGGCTGAAGAACGGTGACGCCGACATCCCGGCCGCGCCGGCCGCGGTGCAGGCCGCCGTAGACCCGCTGATCACGCTGGTCGACCGCGCGGAGAAGAACGCCGGCGTCGTGCTCGGGCAGCAGAAGACGCTGACCCAGGTCGGCCAGGCCCTGCGCCTGATCAACCGGCAGTCGGGCGACCTGCTCGAAACCGCCGAACAGGTGGCGTCGCTGAAGCTGCAGCAGGGCGCTTCGGCGGCCGAGTTGTCGGCGGTGGGGCAGTTGGTGATGCTGACGCAGCGCATCGGCAAGAGCGCCAACGAGTTCCAGACCATGGAAGGCGTGAGCGCCGAGGCCGTGTTCCTGCTCGGCAAGGACCTGAATTCCTTTCGCGAGATCGCCGAGGGTCTGCAGAGCGGCAGCGCCGAGTTGCGTTTGCCCGGCACCCGCGACGCCGCCACCAAAGAGGCGTTGCAGCGGCTCATCAAGCAATACGAAGCCACCCGCACCGAGGCCAGCGCGATTCTCGCCAACCTGCAGGGCCTGGTGGCCGCGCGTGAGGCGCAGACCGCGATCCTGAAAGACAGCGAGCCGCTGCGCCGCGGCCTCGACGAACTGCAGCAGGGCCTGGCGGGCGGCGGCGGCTTCGGCGGCAGCCAGTGGCTCGGCGCCCTGCTCGCGCTGGCGCTGCTGCTGACTGGCGGCCTGGGTCTGCTGCGCCTGTTCGTGGCCGACCAGAGGGCACGTTCCAGCGTCGCCGAAGGCCAGCGTCAGGAGGCCGAGCGTCAGGAGCAGGAAGCCAAGCGCGTCAACGATGCCAACCAGGCCGCCATTCTTCGCCTGATGAACGAACTGCAGACGGTGGCTGAAGGCGACCTCACCCAGCAGGCCACGGTGACCGAGGACATCACCGGCGCCATCGCCGACTCGGTGAACTACACGGTGGAGGAGCTGCGCTCGCTGGTCGCCGTCGTGCAGACCACGGTGTCGCGCGTGACCGAGACCACGCAGCAGGTCGAGCAGACTTCGACCGAACTGCTGGCGGCGTCGACCGAGCAGTTGCGCGAGATCCGCGAGACCGGTGAATCGGTGCTGCAGATGGCCGGCCGCATCAACCAGGTGTCGGCGCAGGCGCAGCATACGGCGCAGGTGGCGCGGCAGTCGCTGCAGGCGGCGGAGACCGGCCTGGTGGCGGTGCAGAACTCGATCGGCGGCATGAACTCGATCCGCGACCAGATCCAGGAAACCTCCAAGCGCATCAAGCGGCTGGGTGAAAGTTCGCAGGAGATCGGCGAGATCACCGAACTCATCTCCGACATCACCGAGCAGACCAACGTGCTGGCGCTGAATGCCGCCATCCAGGCCGCGAGCGCCGGCGAGGCCGGCCGCGGCTTCAGCGTGGTGGCCGAGGAAGTGCAGCGCCTGGCCGAACGCTCGGGCGACGCCACGCGGCAGATCGCCGCCATCGTGCGCACCATCCAGACCGACACCCAGGACGCCGTGGCCGCGATGGAGCGCAGCACGCAGGGCGTGGTCGAAGGCGCGCGCCTGTCGGACGCCGCAGGCACGGCGCTCGGCGACATCGACCGCGTGACGCGCCAGCTGTCGGAGCTGATCGGCCACATTTCCTCACAGGCGCTGCGCGAGGCCGATTCGGCCAACGTGGTGGCCGAGAACATCCAGCACATCTTCGCTGTCACCGAGCAGACCGGTGAAGGCACACGCTCGACCGCGCAGATGGTGCGCGAACTGTCGCGCACCGCCGAGGAGCTGAAGGCCTCGGTGGCGCGCTTCAAGGTCGCCTGACCCCGTGCCACCCGCAGGACGCAGCCGCCGATGAACATGCAGCCCGATTCCACCGCCGCCGGTGGCACCTCGCCGGCCGACGACCTCAGCGCACTGGCCTGGGTTCACGGAGAGTTGCGCCGTTCGCTCGAAACGGCGCACAAGGCGCTGCGCCGCTATCTGAAGGAGGCCGACGCGATTGGCCGTTCGGACGTCGACGCCGTCGATCCCGCCGTGCTGCGCGGCGCGCGCGTGCAGTTGCACCAGGGTGTCGGCGCGCTCGAACTGGTCGGACTGCCCGGCGCGGCGCAGGTGCTGCGCGCCAGCGAGGCCGCCGTGCAGCGTTGGGTGGCCAAGCCCGGCATGGTCGACGCCGGTGGCGTGGAGACCATCGAACGCTGCTCCTTCGCGCTGCTCGATTTCCTCGGCCGCCTGCTGGCCGGCAAGCCGCTGTCGCCGATCGCGCTGTTCCCTCAGTACCGTGCGGTGCAGACGCTGGCCGGCGCCGACCGCATCCACCCGGCCGACCTGTGGGCGCATGACTGGCAGTGGCGGCCGATGCCGCGCGACCGTTCGGCCGCGCCGCGACGCGCCGACGACGCCACGCGCTCGGAGATGGAGTCGCTGGTGCTGCAGCTGATGCGTCAGCCCGACGCCGCAGGCGCCACCCGCATGAGCGAGCTCTGCGCCGGCCTGGCCTCGGGCGTGCCCGCAGCCGGCCTGGCCACGGGAAACACCGGCAGCGCAAATGGCGAACGGCTCGCCACGCTGTGGCAGCTGGCGGCGGCCTTCTTCGAAGCGCAGGCCGCTGGCCTGCTGGCCAGCGACGTCTACAGCAAGCGCATCGCTTCGCGCCTGCTGGCGCAGCTTCGCATGAGCACCAAAGGCCGGGACGACCTGTCGGACCGTCTCGCGCATGACCTGCTGTTCTTCTGCGCCCATGCTGCCGTGCCCGCGGACCCCGCCGCGGCACCGCGGCTGGCCGCAGTGCGCCGCGCCTGGCAGCCGGACGACAGCGCCGCGGCCGACTACGAAACCCCGCGCCTCGGCCGCTTCGACCCGGCCTGGATCTCGCAGGCGCGCAAGCGCATTGCCGGCGCCAAGGAGGCCTGGTCGGCTGTGGCCGGTGGCGAGATGCACCGCCTGGGTTCGCTGGCCGAACAGTTCTCTCTGCTCGGCGACTCGGTGCAGCGTCTGTTCCCGGCCGGCGAAAAGCTCGCCCAGGCGCTGCAGTCTGCCGCCACGCAGACGGTGGCCAGCGCCTGTGCGCCGCCGCCCGCGCTGGCGATGGAAGTGGCCACATGCGTGCTCTGCCTGGAAGCGTCGATCGACGACGGTGAGCTCGACGCGCCCGAACTCGGCCCCCGCGTGCAGCGGCTGGTGCAGCGCATCAACGACGTGCGGATCGGCGTCGATGCCGAAGCGCTCGAGCCGTGGATGGAGGATCTGTACCGCCGCGTCAGCGACCGCCAGACCATGGGCAGCGTGGTGCAGGAACTGCGTGCCTCGCTGTCCGAGGTCGAAAAGCAGATCGACCAGTACTTTCGCAACCCCGCGCAGCGCGATGTGCTGATCCCGGTGCCCGGCCAGTTGTCGGCGATGCGTGGCGTGTTCTCGGTGCTGGGCGTGGAGCAGGCCTCGCTGGCCGTGCTGCACATGCGCGACGACGTCGCAGCGCTGGCCGAGACCGAGGTCGACCCGCAGCGCGCCGTGCAGACCGGCACCTTCGACCGGCTGGCCGACAACCTGGGCGCGCTCAGCTTCCTGATCGACATGCTGGCGGTGCAGCCGCAGCTCGCCAAGTCGCTGTTCCGCTTCGACCCCGAGACCGGCAACCTCAGCGCGGTGATGGGTCAGAGCGAACGGCCGTCGGCCTTTGCCACCTTCGACGAGGCGCCGGCGGACGACAGCTTGCCGTTGCTCGACCAGGCGCAGTCATTGGCCGCAGCGGCCGCCGAGTCCGATGTCAGCGACACCGAATTCGGCCGTCAGCTCGAACGCATCTCGCAGCAGGCGGTGGCCGCCGAGCAGTCGTCGTTGGCACGCATGATGGGCAGCGCGCAGAGTGCCCTGCGTCGCGCCAACGACGAAGACACCCGGCAGGCGGTGCGCGCCGAACTCGTCTCGGCGATGGCCAACTTCGCGCCCATGCCCGCCGCTGCCGAGCCGCCGCGCGCGCCTGTGCCGCCGGCCAGCCCGCTGCCGGTGCCGGTGGGCGACACCGGCCTGGAGGACGATCCCGAGCTGCGTGACATCTTCATCGAAGAAGCGCGCGAGGTCGTGGCGGCCGCGGGTGTTTCCCTGGCGCGTCTGTCCGATCACCCCGAGGACGCCGGCGAGATGACGGCGCTGCGGCGCGCCTTCCACACCCTCAAAGGCAGCTCGCGCATGGTCGGGTTGGGCGACTTCGGCAACGCCGCCTGGGCCTGCGAACAGCTTTTCAACGCCCGCATCGCCAAGGAGCCGCGTCTCGACCCGGCGCTGCGCCAGTTCACCGGCGAAGCGTTAGGCTACCTGGGCAGCTGGGCCGAGGCGATCGCCGCCGGCCGCGACGATGGCCACGCCTGGCCCGACGTGGCGCTGTCGGCCGACGCCTTGCGGCTGGAGGATCGCCGGCTGCCGATTCCGATGCCCGGCGCCCTGGCCCAGACCGAGGCCCCGGCTCAGGCGCTGGCCGAACCGGAACCGACGGCACCCGGAATGGCCGCTGCCTCGGACGCGACACTGGTGGCGCGTGTGCCCGACCTGCCGAGCGCTGCCGACCTCGACCTCGGTGGCGATTGGCTGGCGGCCCCGGACGCCCTGGACTACCACGCCGAACCGCAGCTGCCCGACGGCTGGGCCGACGAAGTGTCGACGCCTTTGCCCGAGGTGGCTGCCGATTCCATTCCCGCAGCCGAGCCTGGCGTCGAGCCCGAACTGAGCTTCGAGCTCGACCTGGGTGCCTTCGGTGACCCGCCCGCGGCCGAGCCGCTGACCTTGCCAGAGTTTTCGCCAGACTTCGGCCTGCCGTCGCTGCCTGAGCCGTCTTTGCCAGACGAGTGGCCGGCCGCCCTGCCTGAACCGACCACGGAGGTGATCGACCTCGACTTCGGCGAACTCACCGCCGCCTTCGCCGAGTTGTCGCCGCCAACTGCCGAGCCAGCGCCGGCCGACGTGGCCGAGTTCGACCTCGTATTGACTGAGCCTGAGCCTGAGCCTGAGCCCGAGCCCGAACTCGTTGTTTCACCGGAACCGCAGAAAGCTGACGACGAGCCGGTGTTCGAGCTGCCTGAACAGCCTTTCGAGCTGGCCGGTGACGAGATTTTCGCCGCGCCGGTCGGGCCGCTTGCCGATCTGCCCGCTGCGCCCGAAGTGGAGCCCGCACCCGACGCCGCGGTGACGGTCACCGCAACCGACTTCGACTTCGGCTTCGATCTCGATGCCGCAGAGGCCGCTTCGGCGCAAGCGCCTCAGCCCGCCGAGGGCGAGACCTCATTGCAGCCGCTCGAAGACGAAGAACCGGTCAGGCTGATCGGCGGCCTGCGTATCGGCATTCCGCTCTTCAACATCTATCTCAACGAGGCCGACGAACTGTCGCGCCGCCTCGGCGTCGAACTGGCCGAGTGGGGCATAGAGCACCATCACCGCGCGGTGCCCGAAACCGCTGTGGCGCTGGCCCATTCGCTGGCCGGCAGTTCGGCCACGGTCGGGTATGCCGACTTGTCTTCGCTGGCGCGTGCGCTCGAACATGCTTTGATGCGTTCGCAACTGGCGGGCCACGGCCGGCCCGGCGAGGCCGAGTTGTTCAATGAAGTGGGCGACGAGGTTCGCCGCCTTCTGCACCAGTTCGCGGCCGGCTTCCTGCGCCCGGTGGCCCCTGAACTGCTGGACCGTCTGGCCGAGCACGAACGGCTGCCCGTCGAGGTGGCCAGCGAGCCGGTCGAGCCGGAAGCCGGGCCGGAACCGGCAGCGGAACCGGCAGTGGTGGCTGAAATGGAGGCTGAAGTGGAGGCGGAACCCCGCCCCGATTTCGGCGTGCCCACCCTGTCGCCCGGCCTGCCTTTCCTGGCGGTCAATGCCGCCGCCACCTTCGCACCGCTGGCCGAGGCTGGGGCGGAGCCTTTGCGCGCCATGCAGGCGCGCGCCGACGCGTTCGACGACGAAGAGGACATCGACGCCGTAGACAGCATCGACACCGAGCTGTTCCCGATCTTCGAGGAAGAAGCTGCCGAGTTGCTGCCGCAGTTGCAGAGCCGCCTGCGCGACTGGGCCGAGCGGCCCGCGAATCTGGACGCGGCGTCGGCCTGCATGCGCACCCTGCACACCTTCAAGGGCGGCGCCCGGCTGGCCGGTGCGATGCGCCTGGGCGAGATGGCGCACAGGCTGGAAACCGCGATCGAGCATCTGGCGGCGGCCGATCGGGTCGGCGAGGCCGATGTCGAGCCGCTGCTCGGCCGTGTCGACAGCATGTCGGCGGCCTTCGAGCTGCTGCGCCATCCCGCCGAAGTGCCGCCCGCCGCGCTGCCGGCTACGCCGGTTGCGCCTGTTGTGCCGTCACCGCTTGGTGCACCCGCCGGCGTGGTCGAGGTCGAAGGCGCGGCGGTCGAAGAGGTCGTGGACGAAGTCGCTGAGGCCGAGGCCGTGGAAATCGACACCGCTGAGGCCGACGTCATTGAACCCGTCGAGCCCGAAGCCGTGGCATCGGCCGCCGCCGAGGCGCCCGCGCTCGTCCAGCCGCTGCCGCTGCCCGCCGTGCCCCGGATCGACTGGCGGCGTTTCCGTACGGACAGCGCCGCAGCCGCGCCGGTGGCCGAACGCCAGGCTGCCACCGGCGGCGCGGTGCGTGTGCGTGCGGCGCTGCTCGACCGCCTGGTCAACCAGGCCGGTGAAGTGAGCATCACGCGCGCCCGCATCGACGCCGACGTGCGCCAGCTGCAGGGCTCACTGGTCGAGTTGACCGACAGCCTGGACCGCATGCGAAGGCAGTTGCGCGACATCGAAGTGCAGGCCGATACACAGATCAGTTCGCGGCTCGAGGCCGCCAAGGCCGCCGCGCTGACTTTCGACCCGCTGGAGATGGACCGCTACACGCGCTTCCAGGAGCTGACGCGCTTCATGGCCGAGTCGGTCAACGACGTCGCCACGCTGCAGCGCAGCCTGCAGCGCACGCTGCAGTCGACCGAGGACGAACTCGCCGCGCAGGCCCGGCTGACGCGTGGGCTGCAGGACGATCTGCTGCGCACCCGCATGGTCGAGTTCGAGAGCCTGGCCGACCGCCTTTACCGCACCGTGCGGCAGGCCGCCAAGGACACCGGCAAGACAGTGCGGCTGGACATCGTCGGCGGCGCCATCGAGGTCGACCGCGGAGTGCTGGAGCGCATGGTCGGCCCCTTCGAGCACCTGCTGCGCAACTGCGTGGCGCATGGCGTCGAGCCGCCCGACGCCCGTGTGGCCGCCGGCAAGGAGCGCAGCGGCACCGTCACGCTGAGCGTCTCGCATGAAGGCAATGAAGTGGGCGTGGAAGTGCGCGACGACGGCGGCGGGCTCGACCTGGAGCGCATTCGAGCCCGCGGCGTCGAACGCGGCCTGCTCGGCACCGACGTATGGACCTCGGACGCCGATCTGGCCAAGCTGATCTTCAAGCCCGGCTTCAGCACGGCTGCAACGGTCACCGAGTTGTCGGGGCGCGGCGTCGGCCTCGATGTGGTGATGGCCGAAGTCAACGCGATGGGCGGCCGCATCGAGACCGCCAGCACGCCGGGGCAGGGCACCAGGTTTCGCCTGCTGCTGCCGCTGACCACCGCCGTCACGCAGGTGGTGATGCTGCGCTGCGGCAGCTTGAGCGTGGCCGTGCCGTCGACGCTGATCGAGGTGGTCAAGCGGGTGCCGACGGATGAGGTCGAACGCGCCTACGCCAGCGGCGGCTTCACGTCTGGCGACCAGGTTCTGCCTTTCTACTGGTTGGCTGCCTTGTTGCAGGCCGGCGCGCGTGGCGCCACCAGCGGCCGCACGCAGTCGGTGGTGGTGGTGCGCAGCGCTTCGCAGCGTGTCGCGCTGCACGTCGATGAGGTGCTGGGCAACCAGGAAGTGGTGGTGAAGAACCTCGGCCCTCAACTGTCGCGGCTGCCCGGGCTGGCGGGCGTGACGTTGCTGCCCTCGGGCCTGGTGGCGTTGATCTACAACCCGGTGGCGCTCGCCACGCTTTACGGTGAGCCCGCGCATGCGCGCCTGCGGCTGGAAGCCACGGCCGTTGGCCCGGCTGGAGCTTCTGGGGCTGGCGATGCCGCGCCCGAAGCTGCGGCGCCCGTGCTGGCGCCGCTGGTGCTGGTGGTCGACGATTCGCTGACGGTGCGCCGCGTCACGCAGCGGCTGCTGCTGCGCGAAGGCTACCGGGTCACGCTGGCCAAGGACGGCATGGACGCGCTGGAGCGGCTGGCCGAAGAGCGGCCGGCGGTGATGCTGTCGGACATCGAGATGCCGCGCATGGACGGTTTCGACCTCGTACGCAACGTGCGCGCCGACCCCAGCCTGGCCGACCTGCCGGTCATCATGATCACCTCTCGCATTGCCCAGAAACACCGCGAATACGCCGGTCAGCTCGGCGTGGACCATTATCTCGGCAAGCCCTTCGCGGAAGACGAACTGCTCTCGCTTGTGGCGCGGTATGTGGGAGCCGACATTCCGACCTGACAGCGGCGCGTGCATCGGTAACAATCGATACGGATCAGGGAGGGACCATTCCAGAGCGAGACCCGCCAAAAAATGTCCCAAGTCGTCGAACGCCTGGCCGAGCTGACCGGGTTTCGTGATCGTGATGTGCTCGACGTGACGCTGGTGGCGGCACTGAAAGACCTGCTTCGTCCGTCCTCGGTGGCCATCTACCGGACGGTGGGGGAAGAGGGCGCGTTACGCTGGCTGACCCGGGCCCGGCTGCACGGCAGCGAGACCATCCCCACGGCCGACCCGCTGTGGACTCACCTCGACGACCTTCCCGGCCTCGACGAACACCCGCTGCGGCGCGACTGCCTGCTCAGCCAGGATCCGCTGACCTGTGCCGGGACGCCCGTGCGGAGCTGCTTCCCGCTGATTACCGAACTCGAGGCGATAGGCGTGCTCGAGTTCTCCACCGAACTGCCGATGTCCGAAGCCGATTGGCGGCTGGTCAGCAGCATCCTGCGCATCTACCGCAATTTCCAGGGTCTGCTCGACTACAGCGAGCGTGACACCCTCACCGGCCTGCTGAACCGGAAGACCTTCGACGATTCATTCCTGCGCAGCGTGAATGAGCGCCGGGTCGAGCCGTCGGCCCCGGCCGCCGAGCCGCGCCGCTCCGGTGCCGGCAGCCTCTGGCTGGGGCTCATCGACATCGACCACTTCAAGGCCGTCAACGATGGTTTCGGCCACCTGATAGGCGACGAAGTGCTGCTGCTGCTGTCGCGCCTGATGCGCAGCAGCTTCCGCTTCCATGACAGGCTCTATCGCTTCGGCGGCGAGGAGTTCGTGGTACTCATGCGTGCCGGCGATGCCGCCGGCGCCGGGTTGGCTTTCGAGCGGCTGAGAACGAACGTCGAGGCCTATGCCTTCCCGCGGGTCGGCCGCATCACGGTGAGCGTGGGCTACACCGACATGCGTGTCGACGACACGCCCGCAGGAGCCTTCGAACGTGCCGACAAGGCGGTCTACTTCGTCAAGGGGAACGGCCGCAATCAGGTGGCGTATCAGGGCGACCTGATCGAGCGCGGCCTGCTGACCGACCAGGAGCCCGAAGCTGGCGACGTCGAACTGTTCTGACGGCGCTGGATGGTGTTTGCCAGCCGTGCCGGCTACTGTTTCTTCGGCGTCTTTTTCACCGATGCCTTCGCTGCGCTCTTGGTCAGCAGAGCGTCCAGGTTCTTTTCGATCTCCCCTTCGATGGTCTTGGAGAACGCGCCGAGCAGGAAGCCGAGCTTGGCGTTCAGGTCGAAGTGGTCGGCCGCCACGGTCAGCGTGCCCTGCACGCCAGAGCGCTTGAACTCCACGGTGTCGCTCGACTCGCCTTCGAGCACTGAACATTCCATGTCGAACTGTTCCTCGACCTGCTCGGCCCAGGCCCAGGCCACCTTGCGCGCCTTGGCGAGGCCCAGCCTGTGTTCACGGTGGATATGGATGTCGGCCACGGTCTTGTCTCCTCAAGGTATGGCGCGCAGTTTGGCGCGCCGCTCGTCCTTCGGCAAGGCGGCGAGCGCCGCCACCTCGGCATAGAAACGACGGAAGTCGCTTCCGCTCTGAACGAAAAGGCGTTCGAACTCGGGCACCAGTTCGTTGTAGGCCGCCTGCACGCCGAGTGCCGCGTTGTTGGCACGCGAGAACCAGCCGTCGTAGCCCGCGAATCCGCCCCAGCGCCCGGCTTTCAGCGTTTCGTGGTCGGCGCGCAGGGCGGCCAGCAATTCGGCCTTTTGCCGTCGCTTGTCGGCATCGGGCGCAGCGCTTTCGTAGAGTTGCCGCAGGGCGTCACGGTAGCGCGCGGTGAGCGCGCGAAAGTCACGCCGCCGGCCTTCCAGCGCGGCGTACTCGGCCTGCACCTCGGGTGATGCGCGGAGGGCCAGCCAGCGCGCACCGCCGATACGTTCCACCGCAGTGGCGAATGATTCGTTGAAGGTGGTGTCGTCGGCGGCGTACACCACCTGGTGCGACAACTCATGGAACAAGAGCCGTGCCAGTTCGCCTTCGGGCCAGTTGACGAAGGTGCTGAGCAGCGGGTCGCCGCCCACCCAGTTGCTCCAGCCCAGGGTCGAATAGGCCGGCACGCCGTAGACGCTGACCTCCCAGCCTTCGGCCAGCAATTCGGCGGCCAGGGCGTCGGCGGCGGCGCGGTCGAAATAACCCCGGTAGCCCACGCAGCCCATCACCGGGAAACACCAGGTCTTCAGTTTCAATGACAGCTCTGGCGTGGCCACCACGTTCCACACCACGGCCGGGCGGCCCAGTTCGGCGTGGCTGCGGTAGCTCGGGTTGTCGGGCAGCGCCAGTTCACGCACGGCGAAATCGCGCATCTCCTGCGACAGCTTCAGGCGCTTGCGCAGCGCCTCGGGTGTGGCGGGGTCGGCCACCCAGTCGCTGACCGGGCGGGCGCGCTGCATCAGCTCGACGTGGCCGCCCACCGCCTGGCCGTAATAGCCCAGCGTGCTGCAGCCGCTGCCCAGGCAGACGGCGGCGCCGGCCAGCAGCAGCGTCAGGAAGGAGCCGGCGGTGGCCAAGAGCAGCAGTCGGCGCAGGCGCACTTCAGACCGGGCGTGTGTCGGGGCGCACGTCGACCAGGCAGTCGTAGAACGAAGGCGCACGACCGATGTCCGTCAGCCGCTGGTGAGTGAGTTCGTTGACGTTGGTGCCGGCCGCGCCGAGCTTGCGCCACCACACACCCAGCCCGTTCACCACGCCCGGCCGCGCACGCGAACTGACCCTGGCGCGGCACAGGTAGACGCCGCGGTCGTTGAAGACCTCGACCATCATGCCGTCGCTCACGCCGCGCACTTTGGCGTCGACGGCATGGATCTCGACCAGCGGCTCGCCTTCGATGGCGCGCAGGCTCTTCACGTTGACGAAGGTGGAGTTGAGGAAGTGGCGCGCCGGCGGCGAGATCATCGCCAGCGGATAGCGCGCCGCAAGCTCGGGCGTGGTCTGCGCGCATTCGTGGTTCGGCACATGGTCGGGCAGGCCGAAGCCGGGCACGTCGATCCGCACCTTGCCGTCCGGCGTCGGGAAGCCGCCATCGGCAAAAGGCGCGTCGGCGATCGGCAGCTTGGCCCAGCCCTGAGACAGCAGCAGGTCGAAATCGACCACCTCGGGCTTGAACGCCAGCCGCGCGAGCGCCTCGTCGTCGTCGGAAAAACAGGGTTCGGTGTAGCCCATGTGGCGGGCCAGCGCACGGAAGATCGCGGCGTTCGAGCGCGCCTGGCCCACCGGCAGAACAGCCGGCTGGTTCAGCACCACATAGGTATGGCCGTAGGTGCCGTGCACGTCCCAGTGCTCCAGCTGCGTGGTGGCCGGCAGCACGTAGTCGGCATGGTCGGCGGTGTCGGTGAGGAAGTGCTCCAGCACCACGGTGAAGAGATCCTCGCGGGCGAAACCCGCCGCCACCTTGCGGCTCTCGGGCGCCACTGCCACCGGGTTGCTGTTGTAGACGATGACGGCTTCGATCTTCGGACCGAACTCGGCCGAGGTCTCGCGGTTCAGGTCGTCGCCGATCGTGCTCATGTTGATGGTGCGCGGCTGGCGGCGCCGGCCGTCTTCGGTGACGAGCAGGTCGGCGCGCTGCAGCGCCGCGTCATTCCTGGCGTCGCGAAACCAGCCCGAGGCCGAGAGCAGCATGCCGCCCGCGCGGTGCCGCCACGCGCCCGTCAGGCAGGGCAGCAGCGCCACCAGGCGCACCGCATTGCCGCCGCCGTGCACGCGCTGCATGCCGTAGTTCAGGCGGATGGCCGCCGGCCTCAAACTGGCGTAGTCCTGCGCCAGTTGCCGCACTTCATCGGCGCCGATGCCGCAGACCTCGGCCGTCTTCTCGGGTGTCCACAGCAGCGCGCGCTCGCGCAGCGCCGGCCAGCCGCCCGCGCCCTGCTGCACATGGCGGCCGATGTAGTCGTGGTCCAGCCAGTCGTGCGTGATCAGTTCGTGCATCAGGCCCAGCGCCAGCGCGCCGTCGGTGCCGGGCTTCAGTGCGATGTGCTGGTGGCATTTTTCGGCGGTTTCGGTCCTGCGCGGGTCGATGCAGATCAGCCTGGCACCGCCGCGTTTGGCCTGCTGCGCGTAGTTCCAGAAGTGCAGGTTCGAGGTGATCGAGTTGCTGCCCCAGATGATGATCAGGCGGCTCTCGGCATAGTGCTCCACGTGCATGCCGACCTTGGCGCCGTAGGTGAGCACCAGCGCATCACCACCGGCGCTGGAGCAGATGGTGCGGTCCAGAAACGACGCGCCGAGCTTGTTGAAGAAGCGCGCCGCCATGCCCTCGCCCTGCACCAGTCCCATGGTGCCGGCGTAGCTGTAGGGCAGGATGGCCTGCGCGGCGTCGGGGCCACGCGCCGCGATCGCCTTCAGCCGGCCGGCGATGTCGGCCAGCGCCTCGTCCCAGCCGACAGGAGCGAACTGCCCGCTGCCCTTCGGGCCGACGCGCTTCAGCGGCGTCAGCACGCGCTCCGGGTGGTAGCTGCGCTCGGTGTAGCGTGAGACCTTGGTGCACAGCGCGCCATGCGTCGTCGGGTGATCCGGGTCACCCTGCACGCGGATGGCGCGGCCGTTCTCGACCGTGACGAGCATCGCGCAGGTGTCGGGGCAGTCGTGCGGGCAGGCGGCGCGCACGGTGTGCGTGGCAGCGGCGGGTTCGATGGCGACGGTCGTGTTCATGGCGAAATGATGGCACAGCCACCATGGCGCGTTTTGCCATGCGGCACGCCATGGGCTTGAAAGCGGCGCTACCATCTGCAAAGCTGTTGCCGGGAGTTGTCATGAACCTGATCGAATCCATCCTGGCCGATGCCAGCACCGTCAGCGCGATGCGGCGCGACATCCACGCTCACCCGGAGCTGTGTTTTCAGGAGCAGCGCACGGCCGAGGTCATCGCCAAGGCACTCACCGAATGGGGCATTCCGGTGGTACGCGGCCTGGGCAGGACCGGCGTGGTGGGCATCGTGAAGAACGGCAACTCCAGCCGCGCGGTGGGCCTGCGCGCCGACATCGACGCCCTGCCGATGACCGAGCACAACCGGTTCGCACACGCCAGCACCTACCCCGGCAAGATGCACGCCTGCGGCCACGACGGCCACACCGCCATGCTGCTGGCGGCTGCCAAGCACCTGGGCCGGCAGCGCAACTTCGACGGCACGGTCTACCTGATCTTCCAGCCCGCCGAAGAAGGCGGCGGCGGCGCGCGCGAAATGATGAACGACGGCCTGTTCGAGAAGTTCCCGATGGAGGCCATCTTCGGCGCCCACAACTGGCCGGGCATGGCGGTCGGCCAGTTCGCGCTGAAGAGCGGGCCGGTGTTCGCCAGTTCCAACGAGTTCAGGATCACCATCCGCGGCAAGGGCGCGCATGCCGCCATGCCGCACAACGGCATCGACCCGGTGCCGGTGGCCTGCCAGATGGTGCAGGCCTTCCAGACCATCATCACGCGCAACAAGCGGCCGCTCGAGACCGCGGTGATCTCGGTCACCATGATCCACACCGGCGAGGCCACCAACGTGATGCCCGACAGCTGCGAGATCCAGGGCACCGTGCGCACCTTCACCACCGAGGTGCTGGACCTGATCGAGCGCCGCATGAAGACCATCGCCGAGGCCACCTGCGCGGCCTTCGAGACGGAGTGCGAATTCGAATTCAGGCGCAACTACCCGCCGACCATCAACCACCCGGCCGAAACCGAATTCGCCCGCCAGTTGCTGTGCGAGGTGGTCGGTGCCGAGAACGTGTTCGAGTTCGAGCCGACGATGGGCGCCGAGGACTTCAGCTTCTTCCTGCAGGCCAAGCCCGGCTGCTATTTCCTCATCGGCAACGGCGACGGCAGCCACCGCGAAGGCGGCCACGGCATGGGGCCCTGCATGCTGCACAACCCCAGCTACGACTTCAACGACGACCTCATTCCGCTCGGCGCGACAACCTGGGTGCGGATGGCGGAAAAGTGGCTCGCCACGCCGACGCGCTGAGCTTCAGATCCAGGCCTCGCCATGCACGCTGCCGACCACTTCGCGCCGAACTACGCCGAGGCGCGCGGCATGTTTCTGGCGGCTGCCGACGCCGCCGGCCTGGCGCGGCAGGCGCACCGCCACCCGCTGCTCGGCCGTGACGGCGAGTTGCTGGCGATGGACGTGGCGCGCTTCGGCCCGGCCGGGGCCGCCCGGCTGCTGCTGATCAGCAGCGCCTGCCATGGCGCCGAAGGTTTCTGCGGCTCCGGCGTGCAGCATGCCTTGCTGAGCGACCCGTCGTTCCACAACCAGGCGGCGGAGGCCGGCGTGGCCGTGCTCTACGTGCATGCGCTCAACCCTTACGGCTTTTCATGGCTGCGCCGCGTGACTCATGAGAACGTCGACCTGAACCGCAACTTCCATGACTTCAGCCGGCCGCTGCCGGAGAACCCGGCCTACGACGCGCTGGCGCACCTGATCCTGCCGGCCACCTGGCCAGCGGCGCCCGACGTGACGGACGCCGTCGACGCCTGGATCGCGGCGCAAGGCCAGCGCGCCTGGCAAAAAGCCGTCTCGAGCGGCCAGCACAGTCACCCGCAGGGCCTGTTCTACGGCGGCCGCAATCCCACCTGGAGCCAGCAGACGCTGCGCCATGTCCTGCAGGATCACGGCGTGCGCTGCACACGTCTGGCCTGGCTAGATTTGCACACGGGCCTGGGCCCCAGCGGCCACGCCGAGCCCATCCACGCCGGGCCCGACGGGGACGCCGCAGCCCTGGCGCGGGCGCGTGCCTGGTGGGGCGAGGTGACGTCGACGCACGACGGCTCTTCGACTTCGGCACCGCTGACCGGGCTGATGTGGAATGCCGCCCACCAGGAATGCCCGCAGGCCGAGCACACGGGCCTGGCACTCGAATACGGCACCCTGCCGCTGGTCGATGTGCTGAACGCCCTGCGCGCCGAACACTGGCTGGAAAACCACCCCGAGGCCGACGCCGCGCAGGCCGCCGCCATCAAGCGGCAGTGCCGCGACGCCTTCTACGTCGACACCGACGAGTGGAAGCGGCGCGTCGTCGAACAGGGATTGACGGCCGCCAGGCAGGCCGTGGCGGGATTGGCGTCGGCCTGACGCCGCGAGCCGCCGGCAGAAAAGCAACGCGCTGGCATCGGCCGGGCAGTTCGGCGTGGCGTGCGTCACCGTGCGCAAGGGGCTCGGACCGCTGGCCTCGGAAGGCCTGATGGGCCGTGCGCCCGGCGGCTGCGCGTGCGGACCTTGTCTGCCCGGCTGGCCGATCGCCGTCATCGGCACGCCGGAATTGCTGGCAGAAGGGCGGCCCTGCAGCTGTTCTATGGCGCGCCAGCCCGATCAGATCAGAAATCCGCGCTCGCGCAGCAGGGCTTCCAGCGCCCTTGAATCGTCGGCGAAGCGGTCGGGGTCGTATTTCATCTTGCTGGTGTAAAACTGCGCCAGCGAAGTGATGCCGAGTGCCGCCATCCGCTGCACCACCTCGTCGCCCATCGCGCGGTAGCGGTCCCAGCCACGGCGTTCGCGTTCGCCGAAACGCTGGTCGATGTCGGCAGGCGTCGGCTGGCCGTACTTCTCGTCGTGCACCCATGCAGCTGTCGGCAGACGGTCGCGCTGAGCCGGTGACTCGGCCGGCCAACCCACCACCAGGCTCGTGACCGGCAGCACGTTCACGGGGCACTCGAGGAAGGCGGCGATCTCGCGCATCGAGTGCAGCGTGGTGCCCATGTAGCAGACCCCCAGCCCGTGGCTCTCGAATGCCAGCGCCATGCTCTGCGAGAGGATCACGGCGTCGAAAGCCGCCACGTGCCAGCTGATGAAGTCGGCGAACCCGGGCCGCGCGCCACGCTGCGCCAACCAGGCGCGCGTGCGGAAGGTGTCTGCGCAGAAGGTCAGCACCAGCGGTGCCTGCAGCACCATCGGCTGGTTGAAGTGAAGCTCGTGCAGGCGCGCCTTGCGTTCGGCGTCCCGCGTGCGGATGACCGACACCATGTTCAGATTGCCCGAGGAAGACGAACCGGCCAGCGCCTGCCCCATCACGGCATCGAGCAACGCGGGGTCGATCGGCCGGTCTTCGAACCGGCGGATGGAACGGTGGGCGGCCAGCAGGCTGGCAAACGCGGCGGGGTCCGGGTTCGTGGCGGTGGTCATTCAGGCTGCCTGCAGCAGAAACCCGGCATTGGCGTTTCGGAGCGGGCTCACATCAGGCGTCACGATCGTCACGTTGCATTCTTTCGATGTTGTGCTGAAAACGGCCAGCAATCTGCCATATCCAGCAAGCGCGGAAAGCGCCAAGAATATAGGCCTCGAAGCGGCTGCGCCGGGCATGGCGACACACACCGGGACACCCATGCAGCACATCGAAACCGACTACCTGATCATCGACGCCGGCGCGGTCGGGCTGGACTTCGCCGACACCTTGATTGCCGAGACCGACGCGCACATCACCATCGTCGACCGCCACGGCAAGCCGGGCGGGCACTGGAACGACGCTTACTCCTTCGTATCGCTGCACCAGCCATCGGCCTTCTACGGCGTCAACTCGCTGGAACTGGGCAGCGGGCGCAAGGACACGCACGGCGCCAACGCGGGGCTGTACGAGCTGGCTTCCGGGCCCGAGGTCAGCAGCTATTTCGACAAGGTGATGCAGCACAAGCTGCTGCCCAGCGGGCGCGTCGGCTACCACCCGATGTGCGACTACAAGGGCGACGGCCGGTTCGTCTCCCTGCTGTCGGGCGCGGAGACCCGCGTCACGGTGCGCAGGAAGCTGGTCGACGCCACCTACTACGGCACCTCGGTGCCGTCCGCCCACACGCCGAAGTACAAGGTGGCTGACGGCAGCTGGCTGACGACGCCGAATGCGCTGCCGCAACTGGGGTGGGGCAAGCGCGGGCGGCCCGGCCACTTCGTGATCATCGGCGCCGGCAAGACGGCGATGGATGTCGGCGTCTGGCTGCTCGACTCGGGCGCGGACCCGGCTTCGATCAGCTGGGTGAGACCTCGCGACTCCTGGCTGGTGAACCGCCTGCACACCCAGCCGGGCGCGGAATTCTTCGATGAAACCATCGGCGGGCAGGCCGATCAGATGGAGGCCATCGACTGGGGGGCCTCGGCGGTGGAGCGGCGGCCCACGCAGAAAATCTTCCAGGGCGACAAGATCGTGCCGCAACTGGTGCGCATTCCCCAGCCCGCCTTCAGCGCCGCGCTGGTGGACTACGTGGAGGTGCAGCACGACGACGACAAGATGAAGAACCGGCTCTGCGCCACGGTGCCGTTTCCGGACAGCGTCGATGCCTGTCCGGCCTCGACCACGGCCAGCATGATGAACCAGTTCATCTGGTCGCAGGACAAGGCATTGCGCACCTGGATACGCGATAGCCGGCTCGACGGCTTCGGCAAGCTGATCGCCGGCATCGACAGGGCCGACAAGGAAAAGCAGGCCGTTCTGCAGAGGTTCAAGACGAACGCATTCGCCGCGATGGCGAACATGCCCAGGCTGATGGGCGGGCCGGCTTCGGCGTAGTTCCGAGTTGCGACAATTCGGCGATTCATCACCGGCGGTACGCTCGGCCACGGCATTCGGCAGCAGACGGCTGAACTGCGAGCGCCCGCGCTGCTACACTTGCTGCGGTCAGGAGAGAGCTTCCTCGTGAAGCCGCCGAAGGCGCAGGGGCCGGCTCGAAAGAGTGCTCCGAACGCTCAGGCAAAAGGACTGGCAGTTTTTCCTCACTGGAGAGAGGTTGGCGCGGCGAGAGCCCGCTCAATCCACCGAAGGGGCAAGGCCTGCGGGTCGCGAAAGCGGCGCCGCGGCGCTGAATCTCTCAGGTAAAGCGGACAGCGAGGGCATCCGGCACTGGTCGACACCAGGGTCGGTTTCGATGCCCTTGCAGGAATCCGCCGTGTCCAGTGCCACACCCCAATCCACCGCCCTGCTGCAGACTCCGCTGCACGACCTGCACCTGCGCCTGGGCGCGAAGATGGTGCCCTTTGCCGGCTACGCGATGCCGGTCACGTACCCGGCCGGGCTGATGGCCGAACACAGGCAGTGCCGCGAATCGGCGGCACTGTTCGACGTCTCGCACATGGGACAGTTGCGGCTGGTCGGCCCCGACGCCGCCGCCGCGCTCGAAAGCCTGGTGCCGATGGACGTGGTCGGCCTCGGTGAAGGCAAACAGCGCTACGCCTTCTTCACCAATGAAAGCGGCGGCCTGCTCGACGACCTGATGATGGTGCGCCCCAACGCGGCCGACGCCGCCGCTGGTTTCGGCGACCTGTTCCTCGTCGTCAACGCGGGCTGCAAGGAGGCCGACATCCGCCACCTCATCACCCACATCGGAACTCGCTGCACCGTCCTGCCGATGCCTGAACGCGCGCTGCTGGCCTTGCAGGGCCCGCTGGCGGTGGCCGCGCTGTCGCGCCTTGACCCCGGCGTGGCGCAACTCACCTTCATGACCGGCGGCGCCTTCACGCTGGCCGGCGCGCCGTGTTTCGTGACCCGCTCGGGCTACACCGGCGAAGACGGCTTCGAGATCTCGGTGCCCGCCACTCACGCGGAGGCGCTGGCCGAGTCGCTGCTGACCCAGCCCGAAGTCAAGCCCGCCGGGCTGGGCGCGCGCGACACCCTGCGGCTGGAAGCCGGCATGTGCCTGTACGGCCATGACATCGACGAGACGACGAGCCCGGTCGAGGCCGGCCTGACCTGGGCGATCCAGAAAGTGCGGCGCCCCGGCGGCGCCAGGGCCGGCGGGTACCCCGGCGCGGCGGCCATCGAAAGCCAGCTCACCAGCGGCCCGCCCAGCAAACGTGTCGGCCTGATCGGCCTGGAGCGCGCCCCGGTGCGTGAGGGCACGCCGATCGTCGACGCCCACGGCCGCAAGCTCGGCAAGGTGACGAGCGGCACGCTGGCACCCACCGTCAACCAGGTCATCGCGATGGCCTGTCTGCCGATCGACCACGCGCTGCCGCACCACGAGGTGTATGCCGAGGTGCGCGGCAAGCGGCTCCCCATGCGTGTCAGCCCGATGCCGTTCAACCCGCACCGCTACCACCGGGCCTGAAGGGCACGACACCTTTTCCGCGCTTGAGATACCGCCGCTTTCCACCTCGTCCACTGGAGCCCTGAAGATGACCACCAAGTTCACGTCCGACCACGAATGGATCAACACCGCCAGCATCGAAGCCGCCGTCGTCGGCATCACGCCGCACGCGCAGGACGCGCTCGGCGACGTCGTCTTCGTCGAACTGCCCGAGGTCGGCCGCAGCTACGCCAAGGGCGAAGTGGCCGGCGTGGTGGAGTCCGTGAAGGCCGCGGCCGACATCTACATGCCGGTGAATGGCGAGGTGGTCGAGGTGAATGAAGCCCTGAAGGCCGACCCCGCGCTGGCCAACACCGACCCGATGGGCGCCGGCTGGTTCTTCAAGGTCAAGGTGGCGAGCACCGCCGAGTTCGACGGCCTGATGGAACCGCCCGCCTACGAGACGCTGCTGCAATCGCTCTGATCCGCCCGCCGCCCCCCGCCTCCCAACGAGAAACGCCGCCATGTTGATGTCCGCCCTGAAACCGCTCGGTGAGCTGGAAAACGCCACCGAATTCGTCGCCCGCCATATCGGGCCCCATGACGACGACGAGCGGCACATGCTGTCGATCATCGGCGCAGCTTCAAGACGTGCGCTGATCGAGACCATCGTGCCGCGCAGCATCGCGCGCAGCCGGCCCATGGCGCTGCCGGCGCCGCTGGGCGAAGCCGCCGCGCTGGCCGAACTGAAGGCGCTGGCGGCGAAGAACCAGGTGCTGAAGAGTTTCATCGGCCAGGGTTACCACGGCACGTTCACGCCGGGCGTCATCCAGCGCAACATCCTGGAGAACCCGGCCTGGTACACAGCCTACACGCCCTACCAGGCCGAGATTTCGCAGGGCCGCATGGAAGCGCTGGTGAACTTCCAGACCATGGTCTGCGACCTCACCGGCATGGCGATGGCCAACGCCAGCATGCTCGATGAAGCCACCGCCGCCGCCGAGGCCATGACGCTGGCCAAACGCAGCGTGAAGAGCAGGAGCAGCACCTTCTTGGTGGCCGGCGACTGCCACCCGCAGACCATCGAAGTGATACAGACGCGTGCCGCGCCGCTGGGCCTGACGGTGGTGCTGGCGAACTCGGCCGAAGAGTGGGGCCGCCTGCTGGACGGCGGCGACTACTTCGCCGCGCTGGTGCAGGTGCCCACCACCAGCGGCAGCCTGCACGATCTGCGCGCCGATGCCGCGCGCATCCACGCCCACCAGGCGGCGTTCATCGTCGCCGCCGACCTGCTGGCGCTGACGCTGATCACGCCGCCGGGCGAACTGGGTGCGGACATCGCCCTGGGCAATACGCAGCGTTTCGGCGTGCCGATGGGCGGCGGCGGCCCGCACGCCGCCTACCTGGCCTGCCGCGACGAATACAAGCGCAGCCTGCCCGGCCGGCTGGTCGGGGTGAGCGTGGATGTGCATGGCGCACCGGCTTACCGGCTGGCGCTGCAGACGCGTGAACAGCACATCCGCCGCGAAAAGGCCACCAGCAACATCTGCACGGCGCAGGTGCTGCTCGCCGTCATCGCCAGCATGTACGCCGTGTACCACGGGCCGGCAGGGCTCAAGCGCATCGCCGTGCGCGTGGCCAGCCTGACCGCCATCCTGGCGCAAGGCCTGAGCGAGATGGGCGTGGCGGTGCGCAGCAAGACCGCATTCGACGCCCTCTGCATCGACAGCGGTGCGGCCACCGCCGAGATCGCCGCGCGCGCCGTGGCGGCCGGCATGAACCTGCGCCGCTTCCCCGAGTGGGGCGACACCATGCTCGGCATCGCGCTCGACGAGACGACGACGCGAGACGACGTGCAGGCGCTGTGGCGGCTGTTCGCCGCGCCCGGCCAGGCGCTGCCCGACATGGCGCAGTTCGAGCGCGGCATCGAGACGATGATCCCCGTCGAACTGCGGCGCACCAGCGCCTACCTCACGCACCCGGTGTTCAATACCCATCACTCCGAGACCCAGATGCTGCGCTACATCCGCAGCCTGAGCGACAAGGACCTGGCGCTCGACCGCTGCATGATCCCGCTGGGCTCCTGCACGATGAAGCTCAACGCCACCAGCGAGATGATTCCCATCACCTGGCCCGAGTTCGCGTTCGTGCATCCCTTCGCGCCGCGCGAGCAGCTGGCCGGTTACTGGGAGCTGAACGACCAGCTCTGCGCCTGGCTGTCGCAGGCCACCGGCTACGCGGGCGTCAGCCTGCAGCCGAACGCCGGTTCGCAGGGCGAGTACGCCGGCCTGCTGGTCATCAAGGCTTTCCACGAGTCTCGCGGCGAAGGCCACAGAAACATCTGCCTGATCCCCGAATCAGCGCACGGCACGAACCCGGCCAGCGCGATGATGGCCGGCATGACCGTGGTGGTGACGAAGTGCGACGCCATGGGCAACGTCGACATCGACGACCTGCGCGCCAAATGCGAGATTCACAGCGGCAAGCTGGCCGCGGTGATGATCACCTACCCCAGCACGCACGGCGTGTTCGAGGTGCGCGTCAAGGAACTGTGCGCGCTGGTGCACCAGCATGGCGGGCGCGTCTACGTGGACGGCGCCAACATGAACGCCCTGGTCGGCGTGGCGGCCCCCGGTGAGTTCGGCGGTGACGTCAGCCACCTGAACCTGCACAAGACCTTCTGCATCCCGCACGGCGGCGGCGGCCCGGGCGTCGGCCCGGTGGCGGTGGTGGCCGACCTGGTGCCCTTCCTGCCCGGCCACCGCACGGCCGGCGTGGGCACGGCGCAGAGCGTCGGCGCGGTGAGTGCAGCCCCGCTCGGCAACGCCGCCGTGCTGCCGATCAGCTGGATGTACTGCCGCATGATGGGTGCCGACGGCCTGCAAGCCGCCACCGAGGTGGCGATCCTGAGCGCGAACTACATCGCCGCGAGACTGGCCGACCATTACCCGGTGCTCTACTCGGGCGATGACGCCTCGTTGAAGGGCGGCGGCGTGGCGCACGAATGCATACTCGACCTGCGGCCGCTGAAAGAGCGCACGGGCGTGGGCGCCGAAGACGTCGCCAAGCGCCTCATCGACTACGGCTTCCACGCGCCCACGCTGAGCTTTCCGGTGGCCGGCACGCTGATGATCGAGCCGACCGAGAGCGAGCCGCTGGCCGAGCTCGACCGTTTCATCGCCGCCATGGTGGCCATCCGCCATGAGATCGCCGAGGTCGAGGCCGGCCGCTGGCCGCAGGACGACAACCCGCTGAAACACGCGCCGCACACGGCGGCCGCGCTGCTGAAGAGCGAGTGGCCGCACCCCTACAGCCGCGAGCAGGCGGCCTTCCCGGTGCCCGGGCTGAAGCGGCAGAAGTACTGGCCGCCGGTCGGCCGTGTCGACAACGTCTGGGGCGACCGCAACCTGAGTTGCAGTTGCCTGCCGGTCAGCGACTACGCGGAATGACGGGCGGTGCTCCGCGCCCTCAGGCGTTGATCAATTTACCGCCGACCGGCGTTATCCGCTTCGGCCGCCGCATGGGCCTGCAGCGCCTGTTCCAGCGCCAGGCAGGCCAGCAATGCGGGGCCGTCGTCGAAGTCGTGCCGGCGGCCGCTGAGCACATGCTCCAGCGTTCCGGCTACGCGGCCGGGTTCCCGCCCGCCGCCGGCCAGCAACTGCACGGCGTATACGCGGCTGCCGGGCAGGCCGTGCGGCGTTCGATCCGGCGTCGGGTCGAGGTGTGCAAGTTTCATGGGATGTCCTGCCGATGATGACGAGCAGGCCAGTGTCTGCGTCGGTGCCGCGCGCGTCGTCACGCACCGGTGCCGTTTCGGTCATGGCCGCGGCGGTGGCCCGGGCGCGCGCCGGGTCGCGCTTACCATGCGGCCCATGCAAACCCCGTCCGAACCGGCAGTCTTGTTCGGCCCCTTCAGGCTCGACCTCGTAGCCGCCCGGCTGACGCGTGACGGCAGCGATGTCGCGCTGCGGCCGAAGGCCTTCGAGCTGCTGGCCGCGTTGGCGCGCCGCCCCGGCGAGATGGTCAGCAAGGACGAACTGCTCGACACCGTGTGGGGCCGGCGCTTCATCACCGAAGGCGTCATCAAGTCGGTGGTGGGCGAGTTGCGCGCCGCGCTCGGTGAGAGCCCGAAGCAGCCGCGCTGGATAGAGACCGTGCCGCGTCGCGGTTACCGTTTCATGCCGGGCGACGCGCCGACCGCCACGCTGGACGACGTCGCGCCGACCCAGTCGGGGGCGTCAACGCTCGCCCCCAACCGCGCCGCCGGCAACCTGCCGGCCGTTCTCGCACCGCCCATCGGGCGTGCCGCCGAACTTGCCGCCATCCCCGTCCTGCTGGCCGCGCAGCGCCTGGTGACCCTGGTCGGGCCCTCGGGCATCGGTAAGACGCGCCTGGCCCAGGCACTGGCCGCGGCGCAGCGTGACGACTGGCACGACGGCGTCTGGTTCGTCGAACTGGCGCCGCTGGCCGCCGAGACCACCGGCAGCGCCACCCTGTGCGCCACGCTGGCCCAGGTGCTGCACCTGGGCGGCGAAGCGGCGGCCGACGCGCAAGCGCTGGCGCGCGCCTTGCAGCCGATGGCGCTGCTGCTGGTGGTCGACAACGCCGAGCACCTGCTGGAGCCGCTGGCGACGCTGCTGGCCGCCGTGCTGGCGCAGGCGCCGGCGCTGCGCTTGCTGGTCACCAGCCAGGAACCGCTGCGCATCCCCGGCGAGCAGGTGTTCCGGCTGGCGCCGCTGGCGCTGCCGCCGCCGTCGGCCGACGGCGACCCGGAACTGCTGATGGGCAGCAGCGCCGTGCAACTGTTCGTCGAACGTGTGGCCGCGCGGCTGCCCGGCTTCCGTCTGGCCCCGCAGCAGCAACAGGCGGTGGCCGACATCTGCCGCGCCCTCGACGGCCTGCCGCTGGCGCTGGAGCTGGCGGCCGCCCGCGTGCCGCTGCTCGGCGTGCACGGCATCGCACAGTTGCTGCTGGGCGGTGACGACGGCAGCCGCTTGCAACTGCTCAACCAGGGCGCGCGCACCGCCGCACCGCGCCAGCGCACGCTGCGCGCCGCGCTGCAGTGGAGCCACGACCTGCTCAACGACACTCAGCGCCGTGTGTTCCGCCGCCTGGGCGTATTTCAGGGCGGGTTTTCGCTGGCCGCCGCGCGCCATGTCTGCGCCGACGCCACGCTGGACGGCTGGGTCGTGCTCGACGCCATCGACGCACTGTTCGAGAAGTCGCTGCTGTCGGCGCTGGTCGATGCGGAAACAGGTGGCGAACCCGAACCCGTACCCGCACCCGATTCCGATGTCGGGCCGCGCTACACCCTGCTCGCCAGCCCGCGCGTCTATGCGCTGGAACGGCTGGCCGAAGCCGGCGAGGTGGAGGCCACCCGCGACCGCCACCTGCAGGCCGTGTTGAACTTCTGGGCGCGGGCCGAGCAAAGCGCACTGGGCGAGCCCGCGCTGCCCTGGCTGGCCCGCCAGATCGTCGAAATCGACAACCTGCGTGCCGCGATGAGCTGGGCCGTCGCCCAGCCTGCGTTGGCCGACGAAGCGCTGGCCCTGGCCGGCCGCGCGGCCCTGCTGTGGCACCGTGCCGGGCTGGTCGGCGAAGGCCGCGCCGCGAATGAGGCGGTGCGCGCGCAGGCCGAGCTGACGCTGGATCCCTTGCTGCGCCTCGGTTTCGACCTGGGCGTCGCCACGCTGGCGCTTTACGGCAGCGCCTACGCGCCTGCCGAGGCGCTGGTGACCGCTCAGCGCGCGGCCGACGGCTTCCAGGCGGCCGGTGATGCGGAACACGCCCACTTCGCCTGTTACCTGGCTTGGCAGCTCAGCTTGCGAGCCGGGCTGCCAAGGGAGCCGGTGCGCGCCGCGCTGCTGGCGCGCATGCAGGCACAGGTGCAGCCCGGCTGGGAGCCACTGCGGCTGCGCTACCTGAACACCGTGCAGGGCTACGAACTTCGGCTGGCCGGCCAGACGGCGCTGTACCTGACGCACTGCCGCGAAGAACTGGCACTCTGCCGGCGCCTGGGCGCGGTGGCCGAAGGCTGGACGGCCGCGCATGGCCTGATGCTGGCCGAGCACGACAGTGGCCATGTGGACGCGGCACTCGACGTCGGCGCGCGGGCTCTGGCCGAAATCCGCGCCGCCGGCCGCCAGCGCCAGCACGGCACGCTGCTGGCGCTGTGGACGACGATCCAGCTGGAAAGCGGCCCTGCCGGCGTTGCGCGACGCGCTCTGGCCGAGGCCCTGCCGGTGCTGCGCAGCACCGGCACGCCCTGGATGCTGCACTGCGCGCTGGCTTGGCTGGCTCAGCGCGAGGGCCACGCCGACAGCGCCGCACGGCTGCTCGGCTGGCACGACGCCGCGCTGCGAAGGCAAGGCCAGGTCAACCCTGGCGAACTGGTCAGCCGATCACTGCGGGCACTGAACGGCCGGTTGCTGGCGCAGATCGGCCCGGCGGCGTTGGCTGCCGGCGTCGCGGCCGGCGCCCTGCTGGACGACGACGCTGCCGAACGGCTGGCCTTCGACGGACCGGGCTGATATTTCCGGCGGTCACGCCGCAGCGGTACCAAAGCAGGACCGCAGCCTGACCGAAGCGTGACGACCTCGCGGCGGGCAATTCCTACAGTTCATACACATCGCGGCACCCCGCTGCGAGAACTGTAAGGCAGCCATGAACACGACATTCCACCGCCGCGCCGCGGCCCTGACCACCGCGCTGTGTCTGATCACGACCCTGACCATTCCGGAAGTCCGCGCCGAAAGCGCACCGCCCAACGCCGGCAGCGCGGCAGCGGCAGAACACCGACTGCAACCGCACCCGGCCCTGCAGGCGCGTGCCCTTGCTCCGGCGATCGATCCCAACCTTTTCATCGTGCAGCCGCCGGCCAGCGTGACCTGGACCGTGCGGCCCGCGTCGGACGTGTCGACCCGTTTGGCCGGCGCCTCTGGAGCCGCAGCCATCGCCGTCACGCGGTGACTCCGATGCGCGCCCCCATTTGCCCTTGCTTCCCCCGCCACCCGAGCCATAAATGAAACATCTGCTCGCCCCCGACGCCTGGCGCAGCGAGGCCTTCGCGGAAGACCTGTTCGACGACGCCCGCCGGCGCGCCGGCCCGCGCAACTCGTCACCCCGCCGCCCGTCACCGCTGCCGCAGTTAGGGGCGCTGGGATCCAGCCTGCTCGGCCTGGCGCCCGTGCTGCTGGCCGTGATCGGCGTGCTGATGGTGGTGTGGGGCGGCCCGGTCTGATACCCACTGGCGTTCACTAGGATGGACTCTGGTGGTCGGCTTCCGACCCACAGCCAGCGCACGGAGAAATGTCGGCGCTTCCCGGCAGCGGCCGCTCGACGGCGACGTCGACGCTTTCGACACAATCGAAGAGGATGCTGCGGATGCTCGTGTCGAGGTCCTGCTGTCCCGCCTGCCAACGCTCGAACCGTTGGGCGCGATTGGCATCCGCACCGTCGAACCGCGGGTCCCCTGTCTGAAGCAGCAGCCATCGCCGGACCTGACGCAGTTTTAACTTGCCGAGTTTGGGGCATCGCAGCAGCCCGGCACCCCCCGCAAACTCCAGGCAGGCACTCTGCACCGCGTCCACTGTCGAAAGCCCGTTCTCATACAGGCAACGACGCACGCTGAGGCTGAGGTAGCCAAACGCATCGGTGCGGCCTCCCGCCCGGTTCTTCTCAGCCTCTTCCTCCGCCGCCCCAGCCACGATCTGCTTGACGCGCGACCTGCTCAGTCGATATTCGGCGGCGATTTCGTCCAGGCACGTTCCGGCTCTGCGCGCGCTCACTATCTCTGCGTTGCGAAGCGTGCCGGTCTGGACCGCCGCAAGGTCCTCGAACGGGCCGGCCGCCACCAGTGCGGGCGAGGGAGCTTGTCGTTGGGCGGGTCTCAAGCTGACATCCCCAACCCCAGCATGCGAACCATTGCCCGAAACTTCTCTTCATGCTCGAGCCGAACCACCAGACGCCGCTCACCGGCACGCAGACAGAGCCCCGCGTTCAGCTTGTGTTCCGCAACAAGATCGGCCGTCGCTTCATCCTGGCATTCGATCAGCACGGCGGTGCCAATCACCTTCAAAGCCGTCGCATTCTTGCGGCAGGTCGTGATGAATGACTCGGCCGTCTGAGGCAGCGGTTGATCGTCCCGGGACTGCAGAAACGCAAGCAGGTCGTCAAGCTTGTGTCCACGTTCGATGGCCGAGATGGCCTTCTGGCGATCAAGCCGCCAGCTGTGCGGGGCTTCAGGCACGCACCAGGCCTCAAGCGTCATGAGCTCTTCAACCGACGGCTCGCCGTCCATGACGTTGATCAGCAGGCTGGGCAGCACTGACAGGCGAATCCGGCCCGGCGGGCTCGCGTTCGCGTAGCGCTCACTCGCGCCCAGGCAGTAGGCCCCGAGCGCCGTGATGCGGAAGAACGCCAGGCCGTCGTAGCGGCTCAGGAACTCGAGGTCGTCGGTTCCCCACATGTCGCGAAAATTGCTTGGCGCACAGCCGGGCTCGATGTACGCCACGTCGACCATCCCCAGCGTCGCTGCGTATTCGAACAGCAGGCACAGCAGGTAGCGGTGCTGCAGCACCGCCCAGTCGTGCGAGCCAGAGTACCCCAGACTGCCGTATTTCGCCTCGCCGATGTAGAGCTTCCAGGGATCGTGCGTGACCTCGAAGGCGTGGCCCGATGCGCGCATGAAACGCGAGAACTCCTCGAGCGCGATCCACGCGCCGGTCGGGCAGAGATTCAGGGCCCCGCAGATCGCTTCGCGGCGTGACTGCACGTTGACCATGACGCGGCCTTTGGCGCCTTGTCCCTTGATCGTCTCGATGCGGTTGAATTCGTCCAGCAGGTCCGAGCCGAGCCACTTCTGCCAGATCGTTCGCAGCACCTCCTCGGGGGCGGCAGCAACAGCCTTCAAGCCTCGCTTGCTCAGTGCCAGCTTGCTGCCGTTGCGCTGCGCCAGTGCGGCCGCCAGCAACAGCATCGGCCATGCAAATGCCTTGATCGGGCCGATCCGCTGGCCCGATGCGTCGTTCGGAGCTTCGTCAACATAAAAGTCGCCCCCGGCCAACCTGTCGGCCAGCGTCCGCAGCGTGCTTGCGGTCGGCAGCGATGTCTTGTCGCTGACCTGCATCTTGCTTTGCTCGGCCAGGCGCAGCATGGCGGCGAGATCGACGAGTGCGTCGCGCTCGGTCAGCCGCATGGTCAGCGTCGTCTCGCCCAGGCTGGGTGGCAGAACCTCGACCGTCGCAATCCGCGCCGGCTCGGGCGCCGGCACGAAGGCCTCCAGTGCCGGGCGCAGATCGATGGGCACGCACAGGCCTCGATCGCAAGTGAACAGGAACAGCGCCAGTCGCGTCGGCGACGCGGAGCCCACCCTTGGCTGTGATCCCGTCCTGAAATCGGGCAGGCCCCCATGTTTGGCCCGGAACAGCTCTGGATCGAAGACGCCGCTGACCGCGTACAGCGCCTCAGCCACGGCGAGCCGCTGCAGCTCGTCCAGCCCGGACCACAGCAGCCGCAGGCCACTCGGCGACAGGCCTGCTGCGATCGCTCCGATCAGATCGTCCTTGCGGCCCGAGGCCGCCGTTCCGGGCAGCCATGCCACGAGAGGCTTCAACTCGGGAACGGTCAGGCGCGACAGCGCATCAGCGAGAGTGGTCAGGGGCAGAGGCCGGTTCCGTGGAGATCTGTGAGCGTATCAGGCGTCCAAGGTCAGCCGCCCCGTCCCGTGGCCGACAGGTTCACGAGCCCAGCTTGTCTTCGTCGTCACCAACTTTGATTTCCGGCTTCCGAAGTCAAAGCGGCCAGGTCTGCCGGGCCGACGTAACCCCGGCGCCAGCCGCAGTGGTGGATGAGCCGGAATCGTCAGCTTTGCGGATCCAATGCCGGGTTCCTGATCGGCACTCCCCGACCCTGCCCGGGCATCCGATCCGTGAGATTCCACGCCTTGGAGCGGTCGTCCGACAGGGCCGGGGTAGCAGCGACGGCAGCGCCGGCAGCCGATGCATGAACGCCAGTGGCGAGATCAAGTCGTGGGTGGTGTGGTCTGCTGCCATCTGAATGGATCGCCGGCTGCGCAGCCAGCACTCAGGGGCGGCGGCGCTTTGTTCTGGATGCCGCAGGTGCAGGCTGGGATGATGGCTCCCACGAGCCCGCCAGCTGAGCCTCGAGCTTGGACGCGGCGCGCTCTACTTCGACGATCAACTCGCTCAGCCTCAGCGCCGCCGAACTCATCGGGTGGCCCTTCAGTCGAACCAGTTCACAGCGCACAAACAGCCAAGGCTCGGCACCGGTGGTCAGGAGTTGGCCATTTTCGAGTTCGGTGACGATGCAGGGCAATGTGACGGCCGTGATCGCGGCTGAGTTCTGCACGATGTGCTTGATGACCGACAGCGAATGGCACTCGAGCGCCGAACGTGTGCGCGCCAAAGCCAGTGGATCGATCGAACTGCTCTGGGCCACCAGCATCTGCTCCAGCAACTGCGGCGGGATGCGGCTCGGCGCAGCAGATGGAATTTCCCATCCTTCAAGACAGCTGCGTCAAACCAGGGTCATCCCGGCTCCATATACTTTGCACGCTGCGGGTGTGGAGACACTCCGGCCCGACGCGCAACGGCCCTGCGCGGCGCCGCCTGCTGCAGGCGGCAGTTGACGGAGTGGTGCATGGAATCCTACGACCATTGGTTGCGCGAGCCCGCGCGAGGTCTGTTTCCCGATGCCGTGCTGGCGCAGCCGGTGTCGCAGTTGCAGGGCGTGACGGCGCAGGCCGAGCAGGCGCTGGCTGCGGTCGGCATCCACAGCATTCTCGACCTGGGGGCTTCGGCGCTGTTCGGTCTGGCGCGCGCGATCGGTGACGCCGCTGCCGGCATCGAGCGACTCGGCGCCCCGGGTGCCCTGCCTGCGGACATGATCGACGACAGTGCGCGCGGCGCCAGCGCCAGCGCCGTGGCGGCGATGCCGTTGCAGGTGCTGCGTGCGCTCGGCCCGGGCCTGGCCCGGCGCCTGGCTGACGCGCTGCCCGCGGCCAGCGTGCGCGACCTCGGCTGCTGGCCGCCGGCGCTGTCGGCCAGCCGACTGGTGCGCATCGCTCACGGCGGCATCGACGACGTGGTCGACCCGCAGGCGCCGGCCGAACTGCAGCCGCGCATGGGTCGACTGCCGGTCGATCGAGTCCAGTACGAGGTGCTGCTCTTCGAGGGCGTGATCGGCGCCGGCGGCTGCGAGATCGTCATGCCGGAAACCGAGACCGAGCCCGATGGACGCGACTTCAACCCCATGTTCGGGCCCGATCCGGTGAATCCGGACGGCATCGGCGCGATCGCCTGCGGCCCGTTGCTGGAGGGGCTGGAATTTCCGATCGACCTGACCGACCAACTGCTCGGCAAGGGCTTTCAGCAGCCCGGCTTCGGATTCGTGCTGACGATGGCGCAGAGCTGGTACAGCCTGGGCCTGTCGCTCGGCCAGTTGTTGCACAGCCTGGCGCTGGCGCCGGGCGAGGCCACCCGGCTGGCGGTGGTGGACTGGTCGCGCAAGCTGACCACCGCCACCGTCGAGACGATTGCCGAGGACGAAGCGCTGCAAGCCGGCATCGAGCGCAACCGCTCGGTCAGCGAGGTCATCAAGGCCGTCAACTCCGAGGCCCAGCGGGGCTTCTCCAGCTTCAACACGACGGCAGCGGGGTGGGGCGTTGGCGCCGGTGTGGGCGCCGGTGCATCGGGCAAGGTGCCGGTCGGCGGCGTGCCGGTCGACGTCAGCGGCTCCGCGGCAGTGGGCTTTGGCTACAGCCGCAACGATGCCCAAGGTTCCGCGTTCGCGTCGTCGCAGGGCCGGCGCGAGGTGGCGAGTGACATGACGCAGCGTGCCCAAGACCGCACGCAGCAGTACGCCAGCCTGTCGCGCGGGCGCCGCGCCAGCATCGTCAGCGAGGTGTCGGTCAGCGAGGCCGAGCGTTTGTCGACGCGCGTCGTGGCCAACTACAACCACATGCACGCGCTGTCGGTGTTGTACTTCGAGGTGGTGCAGCTGTACCGCGTCGTCACCGAGTGTGTCGCCTCCGAGCCCGTGGTCTACATCCCGGTGCGGCCGCTGGACTTCGGGCGCGAGGATCTCCTCGAGCGCTACCGCGACGTGCTGGCTGCAGTGGCGCTGAGCCCGGCCGCGCGCGATGCCCTGCTCGGGGTGCTGGCGCCGGTTGCGCCGGCACCCGGGGCCGGCTCCGTTCCAGGCGGCGACGTCGAAATCAGCTTCTACAACCCGAGCTTCAGGCCCGATGTCGTGGACGAGCGCGGCCAGTTGCTGCGCGATGGCCCATTGCGCCTGGCGCTGGGCCCGAACGCGGCCACCGAGGCCAACCTGTTGCGCTTCAGCCGCCAACATGCGTGGCTGGCCGAGATCCAGCTCGGCAGCGTTGACAGCAGCCGCAGGTGCGTGGCCAACGCCGTGGTGCTTGCCGGCAGCAACAGGCTCGCCGTGCCGATGCGGCAATGGGCCAACCCGCCGAAGGACCCGACCCGCTACCTGCCCGAGCGCGGCGAATCGCTGACCGCCTATCGCGCCGAACTGCCAGCTGGCTGGAGCGATGGCCAGATCAATGTGTCGATCGAGACGCAGGCCGACTGGCGCTGGGATCAGGCCGTGGATCTCCGCAATCTGGCGATCGGCGCCAGTGCGCGGCTGCGTTTCGAGCTGATCGACCCCGCAACCGGCAAGGACCGGGGCAGCTTCGTCGAGCTGCAGGTCGGCTTGCCGAACACCCGGCCGGACAACAGCATGCAGCTGGCCAGTCTGACGGCCGTTGCCGCCGCAGCGCCGCCAACGGCCGCGCCGCTGCCCCCGCCTTACGACCTGGCGGCGCACCTGCGAGCGCACGCGATGCACTACACGATGGCCGTGCTGCGCCGCGCCGACCCGTCGCTGCTCGGCTACGCGCTGTCCGGGCTGAAGGCGGGCGGACGGCCGCTGCTCGGGCAAGTGGACCCGGTGCCGATCGCGACCTCGGGCAACTATCTGGTGTTCCGCTGGCCGGCGTTGAGCGGCAGCGCGATGTGGACTCAGCTGCGACGGCTGCGCGGGCTTGTCGACAGCAGCGGCGCGCATGTTGTCGGGCGCCGCGAGTCGCTGGTGCCGGTGCCCTCTGGTGGCGTGTTCGCTGAAGCCGTGCTGGGCCGCTTCAACTCGGCGGAGAAGCTCGACATGACCCGGTTCTGGAACTGGCAAGACAGCCCGACGCCGCTGGTGCCGCCGGAGATCGCGCCGCTGCAGGCGGGCATCCGCACCGGTGCGGCGGCGCTCACGCCAGGCCAGCTGGGCGCGGCCAACCTGCAGCAGAAGGACGCGCCGCCGTTGCCCGATCCTTCGGGTGCTTTCGTCAAGGCGCTGGAACTGGCAGGCAAGGGTGACGCCTTCCGCGACATGGGCGCACTCGACAAGCTCCTTGCCGCCGGCAGCACGGCCACCACGCTGGCCGCGCAGGGCGCACAGCAGTTCATGAAGACCGCCATGGACACTGTCAGCGCCTACGGCGCACGCGTGAACCAGGGCAAGGAAATGGACGAGCGTGCCAAGAAGGAAGCGCAGGCCGAGGCAGCAGCTGAGAAGGCCAAGGCCGCGACCGCCCCGGCAGGCCCGGCGCCCACTGGCACGCCCACCGGCGGTGGCACCCCGCCCGCTGCGCCGTCCGGGGGCGGTGCGGCGCCAGCCACGTCAAAGGCTGGTGGGACGGCGAAGGCGGCGCCGTCCAACGAGTCGGCGGCCTTCCACGGACCCGCCGGCACAAACCCGGCGGCGACGGTGGTGAGTCCGCCGGCGTCGCCCATCATGCAGGGCTTTACCGCCGAGCTGCGCCGGGAGGTGCCGGCTGGCGGCCCGTTCAACAAGGGCACGTTGATGAACCTGGACGGCCAGCTCCGCCTGGCTGGGCTGCCGACATTCCGCCAAGGTCTGGTGCCCCCGGACGCCGAGCTGGGAGAGCTCTGGATGACACTGCGCTCTGGCGTCGGCAGCAGCAGCAGCCGGCTCGAAGCGGATGCGCCGACCGACATCACGGTCGTGCCGGAGTTGCGCGTGGGTCGCTTGTTCGACGTCGGCACGCGCGTGTCGGGCGACCCGCTGCCCGCCCTGCCGGAGGGTTGGCTGGAGGACCTGCTGAACGAGCTTTGCCTGCAGGCCAACACCGTGCTGGTGGCCGGGCGCGTCTTCAGCCGCGACGGCGCGTCGCTGCGGCTCAATCTGAACTGCACCGTTTACGACCGTTTGGGCATCGAGCGCCAGGCGCAGCTGTTGGGGCTTCCCGCCGGCATCACCGACCCTGAGCAGCGTTCTTTGGCGCTGGCGCCGATGGTGACGGGCAGCACGCTGACGTCGGCGCAGTTGCAGACGCTGCGCGGATTTATCGTGACTCGGCTCGCGTTGTCCGATTGCCAGTCAAGGATCATGGACATGCTGTCGGGCATGGGCGGAGGGTTTTCGATGGATGTCAGCGTGCTCGTGGGCATCCACGCGAACCACACTCAGGCCACGCAGACGCTCCAGATCACACTGCCTTGGATGGTCATTTCCAGCTGCCGGGTCGACGGCTGAGCGGGTGCGCGTGGGGTGGAGTGGTGAAACGTGGCAGCCGGCCAGCACGCAACGAGCTCTGGCGCCGCGAAGAATGCCGGGCCGTGCAGGTGCCCGGCGGCATGGGTTGCAGGCGCAGTGGCAAGAGCAAGCGCCTCTACCGCGAGGTGAAGGTGATGATGATCGGCGGCGGCTCCGAAGAGGTGATGAAGGACCTGGCCGCCCGTCAGACCGGACTGCAGGCGCTGCGATCACGGCGCTGCCGCGCGCTTGCCATCCACCGACAGCCTGCGCCACAGTTGCCGGCCCGATCCGGCCACCGACTGCATGGTCGCTTCGAGCACCGCCATCTCGCGCAGCGACTGCGCAGAGGCCCGGTACTCGGCCGATTGCGCCGACGTCACTGCCTGCGGCGGCGCGGCGTCGTTGACCGCCTGCGCCAGCGCGGCAAGACTGGAGCGCAGGCGTGTCACCGGGTCGCGCAAGAAGTTGACGACACCGGCCGGCGCCGCACCGGCGGCCCCGCCTCGTCGAGCGTTTGCGCCAACACGCCGAAGGCGCCCGACTCGCGCACCACCGTCAGATGCGTGGCCAGGCCGCGCGGCGCACCGCTGCGGAGCGAGTGAAGCGCTGCATCGCTCACGCCGTCGAGCTGTTGCGCCACCAACCGGTACAGCGTTCCCAGCCGCGTGCCGACCGTCACCACCTCGCTCAGGATCTTGTCGACGTCAGGGACCAGCACCGCGATGCGGTCGAGAAAATGGTTCAGGTCGCGCGCCAGTTCGCCGAACTCGTCGTCGGTGTAGACGCCGGCGCGCGGCGACAAGTCCATCACGCCATTGGCCAGCCCGGCCAACGTCGAGCGCCGCGTGGGCAGCGGCTCCATGCGCACCTTCAGCAGCAGGAATCGCACGGTGGCGTGGATCAGGATCTTCAGGCTCAGCGCGCCGGGCAATGACGCGCACCCCCTGCCACCAGGCCGCATCTTTGCGATGGAGGTGGCTGCGCACCGTGACCGTGCCACCATCATGGTGGCGATCAGGCCGACGGCGAAGAAGCCCCACTTCAACGTGCTACCGCCCTTGCCTGAGAGGCCGAGAGTCTTTCGATCACGCCCGCTCATCACGCCAAAAGACGCCCGCTCGTCTTTGCAAATGCGCGCCATAGCCCGGGCTATGGCTGTGCTTGTGCGCCCAGCATGGGCGCGATCTTCGGGGTGCAAGTCCCCGGTAGAAGGTGGCGACAAAGCGAAGTCTTCGTGGAGCCGATCAGCCGACGCCTGGTTTTCCGGCAGCCCGACGGATCCTGATCTTGCCGTTGTCCAGGTGCGCATCGTCCATGTCAGCGAATGGAATGTCGGCGCCAACCGCGGCTCCCGGCCGGCCCTGAGCAGCGAGAACGTCGGCTTCCACCCGCCCGATCACCTGCCGTCGCAGACCACGCCCGCGAGTGAGAACGCGGCCATGCTGTTCGAACGATCCTGAGCCCTGCGCACCGCGTCGGTCGCCAGCGCGGCAGTCCGGGCGCTTTACACGGTTCTTCCGCGTTGAGCGCCAGACCGGCGCCCATGCTGCGTCTTGCGCACGCCAAAGAGAAGTCGCACACGGTCTATCCTTCTCACCAGCAGCCACTGCCGAGCCACTTGCCACGCGCAAAGTAGCGCTTGTCCTACAGGGCACGACGACTGGCACTGATCGCGCTGCCGGTGCCGATCGCCGACGATGCGGCATGTCGATAGATCCCGGACGGGCACCGCTGCGCCTGATGACTTACAACATTCACAAAGGCTACGCGCCGTTCAAGCGGGGTTTCCGTCTGGCCGAACAGCGCGAAGCCCTGCATGCGCAACAGAGTGACCTGATTTTTCTGCAAGAGGTCTGCGGCCGCGAAGCCCTGCCCCAGGCAGACACGCCGGGCGGGCCGGGCACAACGGCTTCGCCAGGGTCGCCGGACGGCATGCAGCATTGCGAATACATGGCCGACAAACTCTGGTCATCGCACGCCTGGGCGCGCAACGCCGTCACTGGCAACCGCGCGCATGGCAACGCGGTGTTGTCACGCTACCCCATCGTTCGCTGGCACAACCATCTGCTGGAAATGGAGGGCGACGAGCCGCGCGGGCTGTTGCATTGTGAGATTCAGCTGCCCGGCCAGGACCAGCCGTTGCACGCGGTGTGTGTGCACCTGGGCTTGCGAGATTCCCACCGACGGCAGCAGCTGGACCGCCTGCTCACCCTGGTGGATGAAGATGTGCCCGCGTCGGCATCGCTAGTCGTCGCCGGCGACTTCAATGACTGGCGCTTGCGCGCCTCCGGCGCCTTGCGAGGGACTGGGCTGGAAGAGGTCTTCGAACGCGCCGATGGCGTCGCGGCGCGAAGCTTTCCTTCCTGGCTGCCGACCTTGCGGCTTGACCGAATCTACGTGCGACACGTGCGGCACGCCCGAACCCTGCGGCTGACGCCGCACCCCTGGTCGCGTCTGTCGGACCACCTGCCACTGGCGGCAGAAATCGAGATCTGAGCCATGGCATTGCGCTGGACCGAAAGCAACCGATTTACGCTGCTGGAGAACGGCGAAGCCTATTTTCCGCGGGTGTTCGAAGTCATCGCAGCAGCGCGCCAGGAAGTGCTGCTGGAAACTTTCATCCTGTTCGACGACAAGGTGGGGCAACAGCTTCGCGAAGCCCTGCTGTCAGCAGCCGGCCGGGGCGCCAAAGTGCAGATGCTGGTCGACGGCTGGGGTTCGCCCGACCTGGGTGCCGGGTTCCTGAACCCGTTGCTCGAGGCCGGGGTTCAGGTCAGGGTCTTCGATCCGGCGTACACGGTGCTGGGTTATCGCATCAACCCGATTCGCCGCATGCACCGCAAGATCGTGGTCGTAGACGGTGAGCGGGCGTTCGTGGGCGGCATCAACTACTCGCACGACCACCTGGCGGAGTTCGGCCCCACGGGCAAGCAGGACTATGCGGTGGAGATCGAAGGCCCGCTGGTGAGTCAGATCCAGGCTTTCTGCGTCGAAAGCGTGTCCTCGCCGAAGCCACCACCAGTGTCCTGGCTGCACCGGCTGCGCAGCCGGCGCCAGGGCCGATCGGCCACGCTGGGCAGCCGCGGCACCACCTCGGCGGCTTTCGTGACGCGCGACAACGCGGGCCACCGCTCGGACATCGAGCACCAATACCGGCTGGCGCTGCGCCAGGCACGCCACCGCGTGATCATTGCCAACGCCTACTTTTTTCCCAGCTTCCGCTTCCTGCGCGAACTGCGCCGGGCCTCGCGCAGGGGCGTGGAAGTCAATCTCATCCTGCAGGGGGAGCCGGACATGCCCATCGTGCGCACGGCCGCCCTGGCGCTGCATGCCAACCTGTTGGGGGCCGGCATCAAGATCTTCGAGTATTGCGAACGCCCCCTGCACGGCAAGGTGGCCACCATCGACGACGAATGGTCGACCGTCGGCTCCAGCAATCTGGACCCGTCCAGCCTGGCGCTGAACATGGAGGCCAACGTCTTCATCCGTGACCAGGCTTTCGCCGTGCACCTGCGAAAGCATCTCGAGCGCCTGATGGCCGACCAATGCCGGGCCGCCCAGGTCGCGGCACCAACGCCTTGGTCGTGGCTGACCCAGCCGCTGCGGGCTTTCCTCACGTTCCACCTGGTGCGCCTGCTGTCCCGCTGGTTGCCGGCGCTGCCGGCAACCGAACAGCAGATTCGATCGATGGGGGCGCCGTGAATGAGCCCGTGAGTCTCCCCGCGAGCGGCGCGGTGGGCGGCCGGGTGAGCGGCGCGATGACTGCTGCGGTGCTCAGGCCAAGTTCGAACGCTGCCCGGGAAGCCGGCCAGCACGCGCCCGTTTCGGGCTGGCGGCAACGGTGGCCGCGCACGTGGGCGTGGATCAAGAAGGTGGCGCCCTGGCTGTTGGCGGCGCTGGTGCTCACGCTGGTGGCTCGACAGGCCAGCAGTATCGACTGGGCTGCGGCCTGGCAGGCTCTGCAAGACCAGCCCCTGCCCGGCCTGGCCGCCGCACTGGCGCTGAGCCTGTTGAGCCACGCCCTGGTCGCTAGCTACGACCTGATCGGACGCTACGAAACCAGCCACGACGTACCGATTCATCGCACGCTGCGAATCGCCGGTGTCTGCTATGCCTTCAACCTGAACTTCGGCTCACTGGTGGGCGCCATCGCCACCAAGTTGAGGTTGTACGGTCGCGCCGGCCTGTCGGCAGAAACCGCGGGGCGCATCATCTTGCTGGCGGTGATGACCAACTGGCTGGGCTACTTCATCGTCGGCGGGGCGGTGATGGCGCTGGCACCCCCCGCGCTGTCTCCCG
>Ga0209181_10001227_pt1 | contig 45447 bp, 36 predicted proteins | sample MAT05_FD_187208 | JGI IMG/M metagenome (GOLD analysis project Ga0209181, IMG submission 187208) | Freshwater microbial communities from Lake Fryxell liftoff mats and glacier meltwater in Antarctica - MAT-05 (SPAdes) (version 2) | ecosystem: Environmental > Aquatic > Freshwater > Ice > Liftoff... | reverse complement strand
CCCTGGGAGGCCCTCTGCAAGCCGGGGACGACCGAGGGGTTCCTCGGCACCAACCCGAAGATACTCGTCGCCCGCGGGGTGAACTCTTCGGATCCGTGGCAGCCGCGCGAGGTGCGGGGCGCGGTCCGGGTCCTCGCCATCGCGCCGGGCAGCGACGATCGCGCGCTCCTGGTTTTGCGCGAGGCGCTCGCCCCCTCGATCGACGCGGGCGAGATCGAGTGGCTCGATCCCATCGCCGGGGCGGACATCACCGCGCGCGCTCTCTACGACCGGCTGCGGCGCGGCAAGACGCCGCACGTCGTCCACTGGCTCGGCCACGGCGGCGTCGACATGGCGGGCAAGCCGGTGCTCCGCGTCGCCGACGACGAGGACGGCGAAGAGGTGTGGATCACCGCGGAGGCCATCGCCCGCGAGCTCAGCGCGAGCTTCAGCGAAGAGCTGCGCCTGGTGATGCTCGAGGCGTGCGAGGGCGCCAAGGCGGGGATGCTCGGCAGCGCGGCGGAGATCCTCGCCAAGGCCGGCGCGGACGCGGTGGTGGCCCACCTGTGGCCGGTGAAGACCGAGGTGGCGCGCCTGTGCTCCACCGAGATCTACCGCTCGCTCACCGGCGCGGAGCGCGGCCAGGGCGACATCGGCGCGAGCGTCGCCGCGGCGCGACGGACGCTGCTCGCGCAGAGCGCGGAGGCCTTCTCGCCGATCCTCTACCTGCGCGGCTCGGAGTCGGTCCTCTTCAACTTCGAGGGGCGCCGGGTCAACAAGCCCGGCGGCAAGCGCCGATCGAAGAGCCTCGCGCCCGTGCTCCAGGCGCTGCTCGACAAACCGTTCACCGTGGTGCTCGGCGACCTCGAAGAGGACCGCGCCTCGCTCCTGACCGAGCTCACGCAGTTCATGACCGACAACGGCGACACGCCCCCCGAGGGCATGTCGCTCAGCGCGCTCACGCAGCGCTGCATGCTCCGGTTCGGGCAGGAAGTGCTCCACTCGCTCTTCCAGCAGGCGCTGACCGCGAACGCCCAGATGGCGGCGCCTCCGCTCATCGACGCGATGGCGCGGCTGGTCCCGCCGGGCCTGCACATCACCGTGCTGTGGCGCCCGTACCTCGAGCGGGCCATCGCCGAGAAGCAGCCGAACCGCACCATCTACGCGGTCCAGCCCTCGCTCGGCGGCAGCGGTGGGAAGCCGCGCGTCGTCAAGCGCGCGGCCGGGACGACGCTCTGGAAGATGGAGCCGCTGATGCCGAAGCGGTTCGACGTCGACAACGAGATCGTCGTGCTCCGCCTCTACGGCGGCTACTCGGCCGAGGCGCGGCCGATCTTTTCGTCGCCGCTGCTGACCGAGGACGACTACATCCACGGCCTGCTCGGCGCCGAGGGCCTGCGGCCTCCGTCGTGGCTCGAGGAGCTGCTGGCGCGGCCCCGGATCCAGCCTGGGCTCTTCGTCGGTCTCTCGATCCTCGAATGGCGCTACCGCATGCTCCTGCGCTGGCTCTACGACCAGCGGCCCGCGCCCAAGGACAGCCTCGCGATCCTCGCGCCGAGCGCCGACCCGCACGAGCCCGAGATCTGGGACAGCGGCGGAGGGCTGCCGGGCACCGGGAGGATCGCGTCGATCATCGAGGATCCCGCGCAACTCGCGCCGCAGCTCGACGCCTTCGAGCCGGGGAACGCCCAGTGAGCATGAACCCGTTCCCCGGGCCCGAGCCCTACCGCGCCGAGGATCGCGCGCGCTTCTTCGGCCGCGCCGAGATCTCGCGCAAGCTCGCGGAGAGCCTCCTCGGCAGCCGGTGCATCACGCTGTACGGGCCGTCGGGCTCCGGCAAGACATCGCTCTTGCAGGCCTCCGTGCTCCCCGCGCTCGTCGAGTCGCAGGACGTGCGGGTCGTGTACGTCGCCGGGTGGCCGCCCGGCGAGGACGCGAGGAGCAGGCTGGTGAACGCGATGGTCCGGGACCTCCGCCTCGGCGCTCCCCCGACCGAGGATCTGCCGCCGACCGAGGCGGTGATCGAGGCCGCGAAGCGGGCGGCGCGGGCCTCGTCGCGGCTGATGATCGTCTGCCTCGATCAGATGGATCAGCTCTTCTACGCGGACCGGCCGGTCCTGCCGATCGAGGCCTTCCTCGCGTGCATCGAGGATCTCCTGGGGATGCCGCTGCGCCCGGTGCGGATCGTTTTGGTGCTGCGCGAGGACTACCTGGGCCGCTTCCTCGAGAGGCTGCAAGGTCGGCTGCGCATGCTCGAGCATTACTTCCGGCTCCGACCGCTGACCGTCAGCGAGGTCATCCCCCTCGTGTGCCGCACGGCCGCCGCGGGCGAGCCTCCGCAGGAGTGGTCGCCGGTCAAGCTCAAGCCGCTGATCAACGATCTGCGCGTCCACGATCAGGTGGAGAGCGATCAGACGAACGTGCGGCTCACGAACGTGCAGCGCTTCTGCCACGCGCTGTTCGAGCGGCGCATGGTGCGCCCGGTCGTGGAGCGCTCCATCGTGGAGGAAGAGGGCGCGATCCGGCGCGAGCTCGGCCCGTACGTCGAGAAGACGATCCTGGACGCGACGATGATCGCGGAGCCGGCGCGACGCGACGCCGAGGATCCCGAGGAGCCCCGATGATCACCAACCCGTTCCCGGGGCCGATGCCCTACCGCGCCTCCGATCGCGAGCGGTTCTACGGCCGCGAAGACCTGGCGCACAAGCTCGAGGCCGGCATCCTCGCCAACCGCTGCGTGACGGTCCACGGCCCGTCCGGCGCGGGCAAGTCGTCGCTGGTGCAGGCGGCGGTGCTCCCGACGCTGGTCGAGTCGCAGGACGTCCGCGTGGTCCGCGTCGACAGCTGGCCGGAGGGCGAGAGCCCGGCCCGCTGGCTCGCGCTCGCGCTGTTCTCGGACCTTCGGCTCGGCGACCTGCCCGAGGACGTGACGCCCGGCGAAGCGGTCCTCAGCGCCGCGAAGCGGGCGGCGCGCGGCTCGCCGCGGCTGATGATCGTCTACCTCGATCAGATCGAGCAGCTCTTCTACACCGGCCGAACCGCCGAGGAGACCGAGCCCTTCTTCGCCTGCTTGCAGGACCTCGCGGAGCTGCCCCTGCGCACCGTGCGCGTGGTGCTCTCGCTGCGCGAGGACTACCTCGGCCGGTTCCGCGATCGGCTGCGCGATCGCGGGCGGGTGCTCGACAACACCTTCCGGGTCGGCCCGCTCACCGTGGCCGAGCTGACGGCCTCGGTCTGCCAGGCCGCGGCCGCGGGGGCGCCTCCGCAGGCGTGGGACGCCGATCAAATGCGGACGTTGATGCTCCAGGTGCGCGCGCCCGGGCAGGCGGCCAGCGACGCCGCCGAGGCGCAGTCGGCCTACGCGCAGATCGTCTGCCGCGCGCTCTTTCAGCAGCGCGCGCAGGGCGAGGCCGCGGACGACGACGCGGTGGAGGCCGCGCCGATCCTGCGCCGCTACCTCGAGACCACGCTCTCGGATCTCGGCGCGCTGCGCGAGACGGCGCAGCTCCTGCTCGAGGATCACCTCGTGACCGAGGACGGCAGTCGCACGCTGCGCACCGAGCACGAGCTGATGCGGATCGTACCCACGGCCAAGCTCTCGCCGATCCTCAAGGCGCTCGAGGGCGCGGCGATCCTCCACGCCGAGGAGCACCAGGGGAGCCGGTACTTCGAGATCGGCCACGACTGGCTGGCGCGGAAGGTCTTCGAGCAGCGGCAGGAGCGCGAGGCGCAGGAGGAGCAGCGCCGCCGCGAAGCAGAGCGGCAGTGCGAGCGCGAGATCCAGGAGAAAGAGGCGGCGAAGCAGCTCGCCCGAGCGCGCAAGCAGCGCCGCACGCTCGGGATCATCGCCGTCGCGTCGATCGTCTTCGCCGCGGTCACCTCGGTGCTGTGGTACGTGGCCGCGCAGGCCGAGCGGGCGGCGCGGGTCGCGGAGAAGCTGGCGAAGGAGGCGCGCCGAGAGGCCCAGCGCAAGCGCGTCGACGCCCACGATCAGGGGCTGATCGCGTCGTACCTCGCGCTAACGAGCCGCGGCGAGACCGCGTACGCGATGAAGCTCCTGCCCGAGGTGAAGCACCCGGCTGCGCGAGCCGGATGGGTCTCGTATGCGAGCGACGCGCTGAGCTCGAGCTCGCTGCTCGTCACGCTGCAAGGGCACACGGCGCCCCTCAGCACGGTGATGTTCTCCCTGGACAGCAAGCTCGCGCTCACGGCCTCGCTCGATGGGACGACATGCGTGTGGAAGGCCGACGGGACCGGCCAGCCCACGATGCTCACCGGCCACAAGGACTCGATCACCTCGGCGGTGTTCAGCCCCGACGGGAAGCGTGTGCTGACCACGTCGGATGACTCGACCGCGCACGTCTGGAGCGCCGACGGCAAGGCGACGCCGGTCGAGCTCAAGGGCGGCACGAACAGCGTCCTCTCCGGCGCGTTCAGCCCCGATGGCAAGCGCGTCGTCCTCGGCGGTGACGACGGCATCGCCCGGGTCTACGAGGTCGGCGGCGGCGGCCTGATCGAGCTCGCCGGTCACAAGGCGCGGATCAACCACGTCGCCTTTCTCCCGGACGGTCTCCGCGTCGTGACCGCGTCCGACGACAAGCACGTGCTGATCTGGACCGTCGACGCCAAGACGCCGCCGGTGGAGCTCGGATCGCACAAAGGGCCGGCGCGATCCTTCGAGGTCAGCGACGACGGCACGAGGATCGTGACCCTCTCCGGCGAGAACCTGGCGCGCCTCTTCGTGCTCAAGGATCGGACGGTGTCGCCGGCGCGCGAGCTCAAGTGCGTCAAGGACGACAAGGACACCAAGGACCCGGGTGGAGAGGCCGTGGACGCCGCGATCAGCGCCGACGGGAAGCTCGTGGCCCTCGCCTGCGGCAACAAGATCGCGCGGGTCTTCAACGCCGACGTGAAAGACGCGCCGCCGGTCGTCCTCGATGGCTTCTTGTCGGGCGTGACCTCGGTCGCCTTCTCGAAGGATGCCCGGTTCCTCGCGACCACGGCCTCACGCGACCCGGTCGCGCGCGTGTACCCCGTCAAGAATGGGAGCTCGCCGCTGCTCCTGCGGGGCCACACGGCGTCCCTCGGCTCGATCCAGTGGAGCCCCGACGACGCCTCGCTGATCACCGCGGCGGCGGACCTGCACTCGAACGACAACACCGCCAAGATCTGGAGGACTGAGCGGCTGAAGTTGCTCGGGCAGAGGGCCAGCGACGCGGGCTTCTTCCACGCGGCGTCGCTCCGCGCCGACGGCGAGTTCCTCGTCGCGACGTTCGATGACGGCGCCACGCGGCTCCGGCGGGTGGACGGCGAAGGCGAGCCGGTCGTCTTCAAGGGCCGCGAGGGGCGCGAGGGGTGGCTCGCGAGCGTGGCGCTGAGCCCCCGGGGCGATCGGGTCGTCACCGCGGGGTTCGACAAGAAGGCGCGCGTGTGGAGCGCCGATGGCAAGGGCGAGCCGGTCGTGCTCGAAGGGCACACCGGCGACCTCCACTGCGCGGCGTTCAGCGTCAATGACGACGGCAAGCGCGTGGTCACCGCGGGCGAGGACCGGACCGTGCGCGTGTGGAGCGCCGACACTGGCAAAGAGCTGTCGGCCCCCTTCTCGGGTCACGAAGACTGGATCACCTCCGCGGCCTTCAGCCCCGACGGGACCCGCGTGGTCACGTCCTCGTACGACCAGACGGCGCGCGTGTGGAGCGTCGACGGCAAGAGTCCCCCCGTCGTGCTCAAGGGGCATCGGGGCGCGGTCTCCTCGGCGACGTTCGACCCCGCGGGGAAGCGCGTCGTCACCGCCTCCGAGGACGGCGCCGTGAGCATCTGGAGCGCCGACGGCACAGGCGATCCAATCGTGCTGCGCGTGCCGGGGACAGGCGTCCTGCTCAATGCGGTGTTCAGCGGGGATGGCACGCGCATCGCCGTGGCGTCGGACAGCGGGCTTATCTACGTGTGGAGAGCCGACGGCACGGGCGCGCCGATCATGGTCCGGGGCGAGCGGCCCGCGCTCGCGCTCACGTTCGTCGACGACAACAAGACGCTCCTCGCCGTGCTCGCGGACAACTCCACGCACCGGTGGGGGATCGACGTGGAGACGCTCCAGCAAAAGCTCAAGTCATCCATCGAAGACTGTTTGCCCGCGGTGGTGCGGACTCTGTATCTGGACGAGACCGAGGCCTGCGCGAAGAACGCCTTCGCGCTCTGCCAGAGCGGCTATGGTCGGATGCCGGCCCCCGCGAAGCTCCCGAAGTGCGCTGAAGACCAGGACCTGTCGGACGGCGAAGACGCGCCGAGCCCCGTGCTCCAGACGAGCCTCTTCGCGACCCACGGAGCGAGTGAAGCGAAGGCGCTGCCGTGGGTCAAAGACCTCGGCGCGGACGGCCGCCGCGTCAACGTGGTTGTCCTGCCCGGCGACGCTCAGGTCAACATCCACGGCGCGATAGCGCAACGTCAGAGCGGCGCCGTGGAGATCCTCGGCAAGAAAGGCCAGATCGTCAAGCTGCGCGTGAGCAAGGCCGGCGAGTACCTCGAGCAAGAGGTGACGATCCAGGACTCCGGGGCCACGCCGCCGCTCCTCGATCTGAACCCCAAGATCCTCGCCGGCAGCGCTGGCGTGGTGACAAGCCGTTGAAGGTCGGACAGTTCAACTCCAGCCTGCTGATGGTCGAGGAGCCATGAGCGAATCGTCAACGAGCCCGAGCGATTCACTCCTCGAGCCGCGCGCGCCCTCCTGCCCGGTAGGCCTCGACCCACATCCACAGGGTCGAGAGCGGGATCCCCGCGCGCTCCGCGATCCGCTTCGGGGCCTCGTCGCCGCAGAGCGTCTCCAGGACGACTCGCTCCCTCTCCAGGGCGTCGCTCGATCCAGCCACCGTCAGAGTTGCGGTGACGGGCTCCAGCGCGGGCTCGGGCGCAGACACCGTGGTTGCGTCCGAGCGCACCTCGGGGGGCGTGGGCTCCCGGGTCACCGCCGCTTGCCGCGCAAACTGCTGGAGCGGCAGCTGGGCGGCGGGATCGCCCAGCACCACATAGCCCCGGAGGTCGTTGCGCAGCATCCACTGGTGCGCCAGCTCCGCGGGGGCGATGGGGCTTGGCCTGCCCTCGATGCGGGCGCGCTCCTGCGTATCATAGCTGGCCGTCAGCGCCTGGTTCGCCTCGCGGTAGTCGTCCATCAGCTTGTTCAAGGCCACGCCGACGCGGCTGCCGCGGAGCAGCATGTTGAGCAGGATCCGGATCCGGGCCTCTTTGCTCTCGGAGCGGTTCGCGCCGCCGGTGAACGCATAGGTCCAGGCGAGGTCGATGTGGCCAATCACCGCGAGCGGGCCCAGCGGGTTGGCGAGCGCGGCCTGCGGGAGCGCGGCGAGGAAGCCACGCTCGTTGGGCTTGGGGAGGTTGGCCAAGACAGCGTTGACGTCCCCGCTGAACGCGTCCGCCTTGCGCAGCTCGGAGAGCCAGGGATGATAGGCGCTCTCCCGCGGGGTGCCCATGCCGAAGCAGGCGGTGAAGAACCACATCCCGCCTGGCAGGAAAGACTGGTCGTGGAGGCGCTCGGCGTCGAGGACCTCCCCCGGGCCGATCATCATCGCTCCCTGGCGGCGCCACTGCTCTTCTTCGCTCTTCCAGCCGCGTCGGGGCGCGCCGAGGCCGTGGCTCACCGAGAGCAGCACCGAGGGGCGCGCGCCGCCGGTGCCCTCCAGCAGCTCAGATACCGTATCTGCCTCCAGGTTGCGCACCGAAGCGGCCTTGCTCTTCCCACCGGCCAGCGCCTCGGTGGATTTCTCGAAGCTCGGATCGATGAGCTTGCTCCGGCCCAGGTTGGTGGCCGCCGAGCCGTCCGGAGCGACGTAATACAGGAGATCCGCCGCGGGCTCGGCGGTCGCGTAGCGGGCATAGCGAACGACCTTGTCGGCGTACGCGGCATAGCGGGCGAGGTCCACCTCCCCGCCCTCGTCGGCGAAATGGACGCGGCCCACGAGCGCGTCGTTGGAGAGCGCGTGCTGGAGCTCGAGGGCGGTGTGGTGCATGTCCCCGAGGAGCATCAGATAATAGGGCTGCTCTTCTTCTTCCATGCCGACGTAGAAGCTGTCTTTCCAGGCCTTGGCGTCCTTGGCCCGCATCTCCGAGGGGACGCGAAAGATCGTGGCCGGCGCCCCCTGCTCGGCCTCACGGAGCTTCTGGAGGGGTTGAATGGCCTCGAGCATCCGGTCGCCGACGCGGCCCTCCGGGGCGATGATCCCCCAGCGTTGCGTCGGGAGAAAGCTCGCGTCCCCGCCGTGGAGGCGGAGGTTGTGGCCCGGCATCTTCTGCCTGGGGGCCTTCTCGAGGCTGTCGCCTCGCAAGCCCTCTTCGAGGGTCGGCTTGCCGTCGTCTCCGGCGAGCAAGAGATCGAGCCGCTCCTTTGCCGCGCTCACCGGGTACCTCCCAGCGTGGATGTATCGAGCGTCCCGCGCCGCGCTTCCTTCCGATCCATGGATCGCCGCATACCGAACCTCCAGGGCGCGATGAGGTCTGACAGCGCGCCCTCCACGAGGGTCTCACGAGATCGCAAAACGACGCAAGCCTGAAGACATGATCCCCCAATCTAAGCTCGCCAGTAACCACCGAGGAGTTTGATCATGCGCACCTTGATTATCAGTGATTTGCACCTGGGCAACGGCGGACCTTACGACTCGTTCGCGGGGGAAGAGGCGCTCCCGGCGTTGATCGACGGCTATGCGGGCCCGGGATCTCGAATCTTCGTCAACGGCGACGGCGTCGATTTCTTGATGAACGAGGAGCCGCTGGAGCTGAGCGCGGCCCGCGCCGTGGCCCAGGCCGCGGCGATCGTGGCCTCTCCCCCGTCCGCGGCGGTGCTCCAGAGCATGGGTCGCGCCCTGCCCGCCGGGGCCGAGGTCGTGTTTCGCCTCGGCAATCACGACGTGGAGCTGGCCTTGCCCGAGGTGCAAGACGTCCTCCGGGGCGCGCTGGGCCAGCCGCCCGAGGTCGCGGCCAAGCTCGCGTTCCAGCTCGGCGACGAGCCGGCCATCCTCGAGGTCGGCGGCGCGCGGGTGCTGGTGACGCACGGCGAGCACAACGACACCTGGAACCGGGTCGACGACTACAAAGGCCTCCTCGCCAAGAACCCGAAGTTTCGCTTCGCCCCCGGCTCGGAGCTGGTGAAGAAGCTGCTGAACCCGCTCACCAACGACCACCGTTTGAAGTTTGCCAACCTGCTGAAGCCGGATTTCCAGGGGGCCGCGCTCGCCGCGCTCGCCGTGGCGCCCACGGCGATGAAGCTGATCATGCAGGGGGCGACCGCGAGCATCCTCTGGCAGCTCTTCCGCAAATCGAGCGGCCCTTCGTCCTTCGGTGACGAGCCGGAAGAGGATCTGGGCCTGGCAACGCGGGTGGAAGAAGCGGGCCTGTCCGAAGAAGAGCAGGCCGCGGTCGAAGAGTTCCTGGGCGACGGCGCGGCCTCGTTCGCCGAGGAGGACGAGGAGAGCGCCTTCAGCAAGGCGCGAATGAAGATGGCGCAGGCAGGATTCAAGATCTACGCCGGCCTCCAGCGCAAGGTCGCCGGCAAGAAGGGGGATGATTTCTTCACCCTGGATCCTTCGGATGCGGAGTGGAAAGAAACCGAGCGCCTGGCGAAGAAATACAATGTCTCTGCGGTGGTGTTCGGGCACACCCACGCGGCCCGCTGGGGTCAAAAAGATGGCCTGGTGTTCGCCAACACCGGCACCTGGATCTGGCGGATGAAGCTGCCTGCTTTCGACGACGGAGACGTGGTGTGGGCCGACTTCCTGGCCGAGCTCCGCGCCAATCCCCGGCTCGATCCGACGCGCCAGAAGAACGCCAAGACCCTGGCCCGCTTCCCCGCGGTCGAGGTGGACGAGGATCCCGCCGGCGGGGCGAAGATCGCGCTCGTGGAGTGGATCCCGGGCGAGGGGCTTCGTTCGCTCGGTTCAACCGTGCTCGCTGCCAAGGCCTGATCCTCCCTCTGAACCCGTGGAGCTCGTCGCCATGAATGAAGCCCAACCCGCTGAAGAAGAGCCCCTGGACACCGTGCCCTGGGAGGATCTGGTCTTCTCGGAGCCCGCGCTCCCCGAGGATTACACCCCGACGCCCACCAGCTTCGACGACTCTCCTCCTCCGCAGTTCGTGCGGACGATCAACCTGATCCCCTTGCCCGAGCACGATCTGGCGGGTCCCGAGGATCTCGACGGGATCGCGGCACAAATCCTCGCGCGGGTGGCCGAGGGCGTGAGCGACGTGTTCGCCCACGAAGATTATGCCGGCTACGAGAGCGAGCCCACCGAGGACTGGGCTCGCGCTGTGGCCGAGCATCAAACGGGCATTCCCTACACCATGCCGGCCTATTTCTACGGTGCGCAGAAGAAGGTCGCCGAGGCCATCTCCAAGCAGGGCCGCTATCCGCTGGTGGGGCAATGCCAGCAGTCGGTGACGACGGCGCTTTGCCTGGCCGGCTGGGATGGCGGCGCGCTCGGGGATATCGGCTCAGGCAGGGGCGCTCAGCCCAGCTGCGCGAAGCTGGGCAAAGGCTGGACCCAGGTGCCGATGGACCTCAAAAAATGGCCCGATGAGCTCTGGGAGGCAGTGACGCCGGGCGCCTGCCTCTTCTGGTCGACCGAATCGGACGGGGTGGGCCATGTGGTGGTCGTCATCCGCAAGCACCCGGACGATCGCAAATGGCAGCTCTGGGACACGGGGACGTCGTTCTACGATCCGCAAAGCCACCTGGCCGCGGCGAAGCAGGCCCGCATGCTCTGGGAGTCGCACTGGTGGGACCACATTCCCCCGGTGATCTCGACCAACTGGCAGTTCCGGGGCGTGGGCTTGATCGATGGCCTGGGCCTGACCACCCAGGAGCTGAAGCCCCGCGGCCGGACTCGACTGCTCCTGACGAGGCGCTCTGACCGGAAGCTCCTGTTTCGCTCGGAGTGGATCGACATGGAAGCCCAGGGCTGGCCGATCTCCTGGCTCCTGCGCGGGCTGCGCGGGGCGCCCTTCTTCGAGCAAATCGAGGCCACGTTTTGCGTGAACTCACCGCCGGGACAGAGCGTGAGCAACCCCAAGGGCTTGCCTCTACTCGACTGCACCGTGGACGCCCGGGGGAACGCGAAGATGTCCTGGGATTACTCGAAGAAGAATGGGTTCCACGATCGAAGAGACGTGGCGAGCTGGTCCCCGGAGGCTCCCTACAAGGACGGTGGTACGTCCGGGCCGACGCGAGCCGCAGCCCCGAGCCCTTCGCCTCCGAGGGACCAAGCCGCGACGGGATCGACGTCCAGCGTCGGTTCGACGTCGGGCCTCCTTCAAAGCGAGCTCTTCCGTGACGTCGAGGAGCTCCAGAGGATCGCCGGCGGTCACGGGGTCCTGAAGCAGGGCTCTCGCGGGGCAGGGGCCAAGGCGCTTCAACAGGCGCTGGTCGCGCTTCAGTACACTGTCCCCGGGGGCGCCGACGGCATCTTTGGCAAAGGCACCACCGAGGTGCTCGAGAAATTCCAGGCGTCCGCGGGCCTGGGCGCCGATGGGATCGCCGGGGCTGGCACCCTCAAGGCTCTGGACGAGCGCCTCGTCGGCAACCGTACGAATTGAAGAGGTGATTGAACATCATGAATGATTCACCCAGGCTTCATCTGCTCCTCTCGCATTTCGACGACGGCGAGCCCGTCCTGAAGGATGGATTGCCCGAGGAGGCCGCGGCCGAGGTCGAGCGCGAGCCCCCGGCGGCCGAGCAAGGGCCGCAGGATTTCTGGGAAGAAGGCGGTGACCCCGGGGACCTGGAAGAGCAACGCTGGGGCGTGCTCGCGCCGGAGGGCCCCGAGGGAGATCGCCTGCTGGCGCTGATTCGCCCCCTGATGGAGCTGCGGCGCGAGCAGCAGGGCGGACACGACATCCAGATCTATCGGGTGCCTCCTCGGCTCTCCCCGGCCGACGCGGCCCGCTGGCGCAAGGCGAACTTCGATACCCAGTCCGATGTCTCGACGGATTTGCCGCGGTATCAGCTGCTGCTCGGTGACCTGCCGCAAATGCCGCTCTCGGTGCAGCAGTGTCAGAGCAGCGACGGCTTCGTCGGCCGGCTCTGCTTCCGCGAGGATCGCGAGTACGAGGCCTATGTCGACAAGGTGCTCCGCTGGGAGAATGCCCGGGTCTCGACACCGCCCCGCGCCAAGTTCTTCACGGTCCACGACGGCACGGCCGCCACGATGATGGGCTACCGCGCCCTGATGAAGCCCGGCATTGACATCCTCAATTCACGCCAGCAGCCGGTGGAAGACCTCGGCAACATGGACTCTCCCTCTCCGAGCGAGTTCCTGGAGATGGCCAGAGATCCCACGCCGACGATGCTCTTCAGCGTTAGCCATGGGGCCGGGGCTCCTCGCGGTGGATGGAAGAGCTTTGAAGAGCAGCGCGATCGTCAAGGCGCGCTGAGCTTCGGGCGCGAGGGCAAGCTCGCCGGGGACGACCTCGATGACGGGCCGTTCTTGCCGAACGGCGTCTGGTTCATGCTCGCCTGTTACGGCGCGGGCACGCCGGACGTGAGCGCCTACCGGCACTGGCTCGAGAAGCTGAAGTCTGTCGGCCAGTTCGGAGGGAACGCGCAGGCGGTGCTCGCCGGGCTCCCAGCGGGGGATACGCCGCCTTTCATCGCGCGGCTCCCCCAGCGCGCGCTGGCCAACCCCAACGGGCCGCTCGCCGTGATGGGGCATATCGACCTGGCGTGGACCTACAGCTTCGAGGAGCGCGACAGCGGGAAGAAGCCCGTGAATCGTCCCGGCAAGTTCATGGATATCGTGCGTTCGGCGCTGCGCGGCGAGCGCTCGGGGATCTCCTTCCGGCAGCTGGTTCGCTTCATCGGCCACGCCAACCAGGAGCTCTCGGATCTCTACGATCTGGCGGAGCGGGAAGGCGACGCGCACATGGTGGACAAGGCGCGGCTCGGTCATCTCTGGATGCTGCGCCAGGACATGATGGGCTATGTGCTGCTGGGCGATCCCGCGGTGCGCTTGCCGGCCCTGAAGACCAAGCCGAAGACCCAGGCTGTGGACTCTGCTGCTCCCGAGCAGGCCAAGGCGCCGCTCCAGGTCTTCGCGAGCCCGGCGCCGGTCGCGAAGGCGCCCACGCTGCCGATTCCCCTCGATCAACTCGAAGAGGCGATTGGGCACCTCCTCGCGGGCGAGCTGGCTCCCAAGGCCGTCGCGAACAAATTCGCGATCGATCGGGCGGAGCTGGAGAGGCTCACCGACCTCTACAGGAAGGCGGGCCGAGCGGCGCTGGGCGAAAAATAGTCCCTGGTGGCGGTGCGGCGAGGTCGGATTTTCTTGCGCGCGCGCGAGGCAGAGCGACGGCGCAGTCGACCTCGCGGCGCGGGCGCAGTAGAGATGCCGCATGCTGCTCCTCCTCGTTCGCCATGGTCACGCCGTTGACGACGCTCCGGGCGTTGGCGACACCGGTCGCTGGCTCACCGAAAAAGGCCGCACCGCCACCCACCGCGTCGCGCGGCGGGTGCGAAAGCTCAAGAAGCTCCGCCCCGCCGAGGTCTGGACGAGCCCCCTGGTCCGCGCGGTCCAGACCGCCGAAGTCTTCGCCGCCGGGCTCGAGTTCATGGGCGAGGTCAAGGCCGTGGCCGAGCTCTCCCCCGGCCGCGATCCTGGTGACCTCGTCGCCCTCCTGACCGCCGCTGGGAGCCCTGGCCCGATTGCGCTCATCGGGCATGAACCTTCGCTGTCGCAGATCCTCCGGGTGCTCGCCGGGGAGACGGGGATTGATGGGTTCAAGAAGGGTGGGCTGGTGGCGGTTTCGCTGGAGGAGGGGAAGGGGACTGTGGTGCTGGCGCTGAATCCGGTGGAGCGGAAGAAGAAGTCGAAGAAGGAGAAGAAAGAGGAGAAGAAGGGCAAGGACGTCGAGGTGTCCGAGGAGTAGCGGCGCGAGGGGGGCTCACGGCGGCTGGCCGGTGATTCGCTCCCAGCGCGCGCGCACCTCCGGGAGACCTCCCGCCGCGGTGGCGTGCGCGATCCAGGCGTCCCGGCAGGCTTGTGGCGTTGCGGGGGCGCCGGGCCTCCCTGGGGCGAAGACGTTGACGAGCCACTTGCCGTCGACGAGCGAATGGCCCTCGTCGAGGCTCGTTTCGACTGCGTTCTTGAAGCTCTGCACCTCTCGCGCGAAGTGCGCCGCTACGTCATATCCTCCGAGGAGATGCTTGTCCTTTTCGAGCGCCTCGGTGACTTCTTGCACGGTCTTCAGCGGTTCATTCAGGATCGGCGATTGAACCGCGAGAGGTGCAGCGTGTCGAGCTTGCCTTTGATGTCGAGGAAGATCCGGTTCAGCACGACATAAGGAGCATACTCGAGCAGCACGTGCGTCCAGTCGGGTGACGGGCCCCAGGCCGTGGGCCAGCCTGTCTTCACGATCAGGCTCTCCAGGCAGTACCCTTTCCAGGTGAAGAGCGGTCCGGAGAACGGTGGATCGAACTTCGTTGCCAGCTCGGTGAACGCGCGGCCGTCGCCGTCGATTATCCCATAAATTCTCGGGTACTTGTTCGTGATGGCCAGCTCGACGCGGCTCCGGACCGCGCTGCTCCCGGACCCCGAGCTGTCTTTCAATCCTCGGACGAGGACGCCCTTGTGTAAGCCATCACGAGGTGAAGGGACGCCGAGCAGGCCGAAGAACATTGGCGTGTCGGTTTTCCCTTCGAGGTAAATGACTGGGTGGCTTCCAGCCTTGAAGAGGTCGGCTTCAATCTCTTGGAGGAGCGCGGTCTCGTTCACCCGAGCGGCCCTCCGAGGAGCACCTTCGTCGCCGGCTCTGCAATGAGAAAGAGGTGCGTGCTCTGCGTGGCGACGATGACCTGCCCGCCGCGCTCTTTCTGCATTTGCTCCAGCATCGTCCAGAGCGTGGTTTGCCAGGACGGATGGAAGTGCAGCTCGGGCTCGTCGATGAGGATCAGAGAGCCGGGGCGCCAGCGACGGTAGAGCTCGGCGGCGAAGATGAGCGCCTGTTTTTCGCCGCTGCTGAGGTCCATCAGTTGATGGCGTTCGTTCGTAGTATCTATTTTGACGAACAGCTTGCCGCCCTCCCACACGAGGTGCTTCGTATCGCCGAAGAAAAGCTGAAAAGCTTTTGAGTAGCTCTCGAAGTGGTTGGCTTTCTCGGGGGTGCCTTCCTCCTTGGCGTTCAAGTCAGCCCAACGAGCCGCATGGAGAAGAGCGCCAAGCGATTCGCCCCAATTTTTAGCGGACTTGAATTTGAAGAAGAACTCGTGCGGTGTCTCAATGTCTCCAATAGGCTTGAACGGCACGTCAGGAATGTTGAATCTGCGCTCCGTCGGAAAGTAGATGATGCCGGGGAAATCCGACGGCTCATAAGTGATTGGGTTAGTGACCAGCTTATGTGCTATTAAGCGCGCGGAGCCATCTTCGATCGGATCGAACGTTGTTTTTGTTCTTACGAAACGAAGGCATTCCTCAGTCCTGTATTGCTGCGTGAAGGGTTTGTTACCCAGCAGTACCCGGAAAGAGAAGTCGCCTGATGATTGACTTTGTATTTGGAAATCGATCCACGCGTTCACGGTATCGCTCGATGACCACATCACCGGGCCATCTCCTCGCAGCATCCGCGCGGCATCTGCGATGAGCTCCAGAAGCGTGGTCTTCCCACTCCCGTTCACGCCGCCGACCATCACGACGTCGGGGACCTGTCCGTTCCAGCCGATGCCGTCTTCAGGCCAGTCCACCCGTCGCAGCGCGCGGAAGTTCTCGACGTGCAGCCCGACGACCTTGAGGCGCGGCTTGACGGTGCTGGGTTCCATTCGGTTCACCTTACCCCACTCAGGTCGCGGGCGATCTGGAACCCCGCCCTACCACCTGGCCTCGGCGGCTAAAGCGCCGAACGAGTTGAGAGCCCGGAATTTAACGCAAAGGCGCGGAGACGCGAAGGCGCAAAAAATCAGATTCTGGTTTTTTGCGCCTCTGCGTCTTTGCGCCTTTGCGTTAAATTCTGACTCTTTGCGTGCTCTATCGGATCGACTTCTCCACCGCGCGCAGCACGTCCACGTCTCTCACCCCATCGGCCTCGGCGCGATACGACAGCACCAGCCGGTGCCGCAGCGCCGGGATCACCAGCGCGCGCACGTCATCGACATCCGCCGCCGCCTCGCCCCGCAGCGCCGCGCGCGCTTTCGCTGCCAGCACCAGCGCCTGGCTACCGCGTGGTCCGGCGCCGTAGCGCACGAACGACTTCACCTCGGCGATCGCATGCGGATCTGAAGGCCGCGTCGCGCGGCCGAGCTGGACGGCGAGGTTCACCGCTTCGTCAGTGATCGGGATGCGCGGCACCAGGGCGCCGAGCGCGCGGACCTCGTCGAGATGAAGAACCGGCTCGATCGCCTTCTGCGGTCCTGACGTCGTGCGCCGCGCGATCTCGCGCTCTTCGAGCTCGCTCGGGTACTCGACGTGGATCTCGAGGAGGAAGCGATCGAGCTGGGCTTCGGGCAAGGGGTACGTGCCTTCTTGCTCGATCGGGTTGCGGGTGGCGAAGACCTGGAACGGGTCGGGGAGGAGGTGCGTCGTGGTGCCGACGGTGACCTTGCGCTCCTGCATCGCTTCGAGCAGCGCGGCCTGCGTCTTCGGCGGCGTGCGGTTGATCTCGTCGGCGAGGACGAGGTTGTGGAAGATCGGGCCGGCCTGGAAGCGGAGGCTGCGGCCGCCTGCGGCTTCGTGGAGGACGTCGGTGCCGGTGATGTCGGCGGGGAGGAGATCGGGCGTGAACTGGACGCGGCCGAAGCTGAGATCGAGGGCCTTGGCGAGCGAGGAGACGAGGAGCGTTTTGGCGAGGCCGGGGACGCCGACGAGGAGCGCGTGGCCGCGGGCCGCGAGGGTGACGAGCATCAGCTCGACCACCGCGTCTTGCCCGACGACGGCGCTCGCGATGGCGACGCGGAGGCGCTTCGCGGCGCCCTCGGTGCGCAAGAGCAGCTCGGCGTCGGAGGGCGCGGGGGGGAGCGGCTCGGGCAATTCGGGGGTCGACATGCGGCCCTCGCGTTAGCGCGGCGAGCGGGAGCCGACAAGCCGTGGATTCACGGGAACGTGGCCAGCAGATCGATCAAGAACGTGCGGCCGTTCTGGGGGATCGTGCGGCTCGCGAAGGTCTCCGTCACCGGGACCTGGAAGCGAAAGGCGGTGATGTTGTAGACGCCGATCACGTAGCGGAGCCCGTACTCGCGGAGGTTGCCGGAGAGGGTGGCGTCGAGGACCGCGGCGGTGCGCGTGGTCTCGTCGGTGCCCTGGAGGCGGCGCGGAGCTTCGAGGCGGACCCGCGCGCCGAGCGAGGCGAGATCGCGCACGACGGGGACGACGCCGCGAAACGACGCGAGGTGCTCGGGGGCGTTGGGGAGGCGTTTGTTGCCGGTGCCTTCGAGGAAGCGCGCGCTCTGGTAGCCGTAGGTCACCGCGAGCATCGACCCGCGGCGCCACTCGCGACGCAGCTCGACGTCGGCGCCGAGGGCCAGCGCCGGTGGGCTGTTGGCGTAACGGATCACCTCGGAGTCGGGCTTGGTCGGGTCGTCGGGGAGCGAGCCGATGATGCCCTGGAGGTAGCTCGCGTGGACGGCGCCGAGGACGACCCAGTCTTCGCGGAAGCGCTGCGAGTACTCGACCTCGAGGGAGTAGATCGACTCGGGGCCGAGCGTCAGGCCGCGCGCAGGATCGACGGCGCGCGTCTGGGTGATGCCGTTGTCGTTGTAGTCCTGCTCGTAGATGCTGGGCGCGCGGAAGGCGCGGCCGCCCATGATCTTGAGCGCGCCGCCCGCGTTGGGCTTGATGATCACCGCGGCGCGGGGGACGACGATCGGGCCGAAGGTGGAGTAGACGTCGACGCGCGCGCCGCCGGAAAGACGAAGCCAGGGGAGCGGTGAGGCCTCGACGATCGCGTAGCCGGCGCCGAAGCTGTAGGGCGTCTTCTCGTTGAGGTACGAGGTCGAGCTGCCGTCGTCCTGGCCGTTGATCCCGAGCAGCGTCGCCTCGGGGTGGAGCTGGCCTTCGCCGCCGCCGGTGATCCGCAGGCGCGCGCTCGGCGTGTAGATGATCCGCGCCTCGCCGCCGAACCACGTGCCCGCGAAATCCTCGACGTTGGAGCCGTCAACGAAGCGGTAATTGCCGTGGTAAACGTAGCGGTTGGCGTGGGCCCGCGTCATCAGCTGCACGGTGTTCGAGAGGTGCGGCTCGAAGCGGAGCTCGGTCATCATCCGCGTGTCGGTGAACTGGGTGCGCGGGTTGTCGACCACGGTGCCGTAGGCGCCGACCGGGCTTATCTCCTGGCGACGGTGATAGAACCACTGCGCGGTGAACGCGCCGACCCAGGCGCGGCCCGCGGTGCCTCCGCTGTTGAAGGCGTCGACCCGATGCACCGGCCGCGTGCCGGAGTGATTGCCAGGATCGCCGCTCGGGAGATCGATGGTCACGCCTTCGGAGTGGGCCGCCGAGGCGCTCGCCCAGACGCCGGCGGTGGGCGAGGCGTTGTAGTGAAAGCCGGCGCGCCCGTGGAGCACCGAGTCGTCGTAGGCGCCGACGCCCGCGTGGACGCTGTTGGGCTCGTCGCGCGGGCGGGTCACGAGGTTGACGACGCCGGAGAAGGCGCCGGTGCCGTAGAGCAGCGAGCCCGGCCCGCGTACGACCTCGATCCTTTCGACGTCGTGGAGATCGACCCGGCCGTCGCTGCCGATGTACGAGCTGTTGAGCAGGTTGTCGTTGAGCGCTTGCCCGTCGGAGAGGACGAGGAAGCGGTTGCCGTAGTCGTTGGGCAGGCCGACGCCGCGGATGCCGGCGGAGGCGTAGACGCGATCGTTGGAGATCGACACGCCGCGCAGGCCCTTGAGCGACTCGGCGATGGTCGGGTAGCCGAAGGCGCGGAGCTCCTGGCCATCAATGATGCTGACGGAGCTCGGCGCGTCGTCGATCTTCTCGGCGTAGCGCGAGACAGCGGTGACCTCGCGCAGCGGGCGGAGCTCGAGGTTCTCGAGCGCGGTCTGCTGCCCGACGACGACCTTGGGCTCGAGATCGAGCGGGCTGAAGCCGCGGAGCGAGGCCCGCACCTTGCGCGTCCCCGCGGGGACAGCCTGGATCACGGTCGGGGTGAAGCCCGCCGCGCGGCCGTCGACGGTGACCAGCGCGCCGCGCTCGTCGGTGCTCACCAGGATCGATCCGGTGAGCGGGCTCAACGCTGCTGACGCGCGCACGGTCTGGCGAGCGACGATCGTCACCAGGCGCGTCGCGGTCTGGAAGCCGTCGCGGCTGAAGTGAAGATCGTGGCGACCCGGGGCGAGCTCGACGTCGCACGGAGCCGTGCAGACCGGAGGCGCGGCCGGATCGTCGACGTGAACAGCGGCCGCGCCGCCTCCATCGATCTCGACGTGGACCGTGCCGGTGATGCGCCGGAGCGTGAGCGGCACGGTGATCTCGGCGCCGAGGCGCGCCTCGACGACCTCGGAGATGACCGGATCGTAGCCGTCGCGCTCGGCGATCACGCGGTAGCGGCCGGGCGCGAGGGCGAGCGCGCGCGGCGCGAGCCCGCGGGAGCCGAGGTCCTTGCGATCGATGTAGATCGTGGCGCCGGGCGGCTCGGACGTGACGCGGATGACGGCGACCTCGGGCGCGATCCGAGCGATCGCCGCGGTGGCGTCCTTGATCGCCTGGGCGTCGGTCTCGCCGGCGAGCGCGTCGACGTAGTAGCGGTGCGCGTCGGCGAAGCGCCGGAGCTGCTCGAAGGTGCGCGCGATGTTGTAGATGACGTTGCGGTTGGGGACGAGGCGGTTCGAGAGCATCAAGTGCTCGAGCGCGCCCGCGAAATCCCCGCGCCGGTAGAGGTCGGCGCCGCGCTGGAAATGAAGCTCGGCCTCGTCGGCGAGGCCGTCGGCGCGCGCGGAAGGAGCCGCCGCGCTCGCCAGGAAAACCGAGAGGAGCGCGGCGCTGAGCGCGCGCCCGAGAGATCGCATCAGCACGTCACCGCCCGATCCGGAAATCCGATGGCGGCGGCGTCGGCGCGGCGGTCGGCTTGACGGTCGGGAGCGGGCCGGGCACGACCCGCGGCGTCGGCGCGGTCGGCGCGGTCGGCGCGGCGGTCGGCTTCGCGGCCGCGGGGCGGAGCTCGATCTTCGGGGGGATCGCGCCGTCCTCCGTCACCACGAGGTTGGTCATCGTCTCCTCGGCGTAGGCCTTCACCCGCACGGCGTGGACGCTGCCGAGCGCGCCGTGGATCTCGACGAGGCCGTCGTTGGGGATCGCCTTCGTCCCGTCGACCTCGACCGCCGCGTCGCTGGGGATGATCACCACCCGCACGGTGCGCGTGGCGAGCGGCGCCGCGCTCACTGTCGGCGCGATCGACGTGGTCACGGTGGCCTGGCGCGCGAGCGCGTACGCCGCGGCGGCGCCGATGATGAGGAGCGCCGCGGCGACCAGCACGACGAGGAGCTTCGACGGCGATCGCGCGGCAGGAAGCGCGTTCGCCGAGGGAGGCGCGCCCTCGCCCGAGCGGCCCACTGTGGTCCCGAAGGCCGCCGAGGAGGTCATCGATCCGGCCACGGGAGCGACGTCCAGCGTGGCCCCGTGATGGATCGCCGAGGGCGGAGGCGGCGGCGCTGACGGGCGCAGGCCCATCGTCGCCAGGTCCTTCGTCTCGGCGGCGGAGCTGTCCATCGCGCGCCGCGGCGCGGGCGCGTCCTGGAGGCTCGCGGTGATCCGCGTCGCTACCGAGGCGCGCTCGCTGGCGCCGAGCGGCTGGAGCAGGTGCTCGTGGATCCTCGCGTCCCCCGGCAGCATCGCGGTGATCGCCGCGCGCATCTCCGCGGCGGTCTGGAAGCGCTCGCCCGCGTCGAAGCGCAGCGCGCGGTGCACGAGCGCCGCGAGCTCGGGCGGGACCCAGGGCGCGGCGTTCTGCAGCGGCTCGGGCGCCTCGGTGCAGATCAGGATCAAGAGCTCGCCGAGCAGATCGGTGTCCCGGTGCGGCGTGTGCCCCGAGAGCGCCTGGTAGAGCACCACGCCGAGCGACCAGATGTCGGATCGCTGATCGAGATCGCGGCGACCGCGCGCCTGCTCGGGCGACATGTAGAGCGGCGAGCCGAGCATACTCCCCGTGCGCGTAAGCCCCCCGCCTTCGCCGTTGAGCGCGGTCGCGTCGGCCTTGATCTTGGCGACGCCGAAATCGAGCAGCTTGACGATGCGCTGGCCGTCCCCGGCCTCCGAGAGGAAGAAGTTCGCCGGCTTGATGTCGCGGTGGACGATGTCCATCTCGTGCGCGCGCTGGAGGCCGAGGCACGCCTGCGCCGCGATCCGCAGCGCGAGGTCCGGCGCGAGCGGGCCGAGGCGCTTGATCAGTTGATGGAGGTCCTCGCCTTCGAGGTACTCCAGGACCAAGAAGGGGAGCTGCCGCTCCTCGTCGCGCCCGGAGCCGAGCACCCGGACGATGTGGGGCGTGTCGATCGCGGCGGCGGCCTTGGCCTCGAGCGCGAAGCGGCCCATCAGCGTCTCGTTCGCGGCGGCCTCGGCGGTGATCACCTTGATGGCGACCCGGTACCCGGTCTCGAGGTCGATCGCCTCGAAAACAGAGCCCATTCCGCCTTTGCCGAGGAGGCGAACGACGCGGTAACGAGCGCCGATGAGCGAGTCTTTCGTGAGCGGAGCCACGCCTCACGAGCCTACAGCGCCTCGGTGGGGCCCGGCGACGAGATCTGCCGACGCGCATTGATTCAGCCCGCGTCGGGGTGCAATAGTCCCGCCGATGGCTCAGAAAGGTGAGGCGCGCGACGCAAAAGAGGCCCGAGGCGAGGCCGAGGTTTCGCCGGATCCCCCGTCGCCCGGCGGCGTCGACGAGCCCTTGGCGCAGCCCCACCCGCCCCTCGGCGCGACCGCGCCGCTCGAGGCCATCTCGCTGCGCGACGAGCCCTTCCCGGTCTCCTCGCCCTCGAGGTCGGCGTCCCCGGCCTCCTCGAACGGCGGCCCTTGGCGCTCCTACAAGGAGATCCTCGCCGGCCTCGCCCAGCGCGTGCTCGAGGCGCAGCGCCCGATCCGGATCCTCCAGTCGCTGCGCTGGGACGCCGAGGTGGAGGAGCAGTTCCTCCGCGATCAAAAGCGCGAGCTCCCCCGCGTGACGTACTCGGGCGACCTCGGCTTCGATCCCGAGGCCAAGATCCGTGAGCTCGACGTCATCCTCACGGACGCGGAGCGCGAGCTCGGCAAGAGCGATCGCCTCGGCAAGATCCTCCGCGCCACCGCGGACGAGTACCGCGACGTGGTGCGGATGCTGATGGCCCGGGGCACGCAGGAGTTTCACACCTACTCGCAGCGCCTCTACGGCTCGACCAAGGACAAGTTCCCCGACGGGCGCACCAGCGTGCGCGACATGGGCTTCGTGCTCTACGACCTCCTGACGGCGGTCGGCGGCGAGCGCCTCGGCCCGCCGCACCCGCGCGACATCACCGCCGAGATGGCCGCCGCCACGCTCAACACCCGCTTCGATCGCTTCTTCGGCAACGCCGCGATCCACGTCGAGGTCGACGACACGCTCCTCGCCGACGCCGCCGCCGGCAGCGACTACGTGAAGATCCGCAGCGGCGCGATGTTCTCCCGCAGCGACATCGACATCCTCGAAGCGCACGAGGGCTGGGTCCACGTGGCAACGAGCCTCAACGGCCAGGCCCAGCCCGTGGCCCGCTGGCTCGCCAAGGGCCCGCCGCGCACCACCGCCGTGCAAGAGGGCCTGGCCGCGCTGGTGGAGATCTTCACCTTCCGCAGTACCCCGCGCCGCGCCAAGAAGCTCAACGATCGCATCCTCGCCGTCGACAAGGCCGAGGACGGGGCGAGCTTCCTCGACGTGTACGAGTGGTATCGGACCGAAGGCTACGACGAAGAAGAGTGCTTCCAGAACTCCCGCCGGGTCTTCCGCGGCGGCCTGCTCGAGGGCGGCGCCCCCTTCACCAAGGACGCCTGTTACTGCAAAGGCATCGTCCTCAACTACGCCTTCATGCGCGCCGCGATCCAGCAGGACAAGGCGCAGCTCATCCCGTTCCTCTTCGTCGGCAAGGTCGCCCACGAAGACATCCCTGTTCTCTATGCCCACGTCACCGACGGCATCGTCAAGCCGCCGCCCTTCCTGCCCCCGATCTTCGACGACATGAGCGGCCTCGCCATCTGGATGTGTTATTCGAGCTTCTTTTCCAGGCTCGGCGGCACGGCGATCACCGAGCATTACGCCAAAGTATTGAGCGGCTGAGATTGAAACCAATGTCCCGCGCGCCCCTCGCTCACCACCTCCCTCCGCCCGAGGGAGAGCTCTCCTCCGACGATCTCCTCGAGCGCTTCCTCGCCTACGTGGCGGAGAAGCAGCTCACCCTCTACCCCGCTCAGGAAGAGGCGTTGTTAGAGCTGGTGAGCGGGAAGAACGTGATCCTCTCGACGCCGACGGGCTCGGGGAAATCGCTGGTCGCGCTCTTCCTCCACTTCGTCGCCGTGGCCGAGGGGAAGAAGAGCTATTACACGGCGCCGATCAAGGCCCTCGTCAACGAGAAGTTCTTCTCCCTGGCGCGCGAGCTCGGCCCCGATCTGGTCGGGATGATGACCGGCGACGCGACGGTGAACCCGGACGCGCTGATCATCTGCTGTACGGCGGAGATCCTCGCCAACAAGGCCCTTCGGGACGGTGCGGACGCCGACGTCGACTACGTGGTGATGGACGAGTTCCACTACTACGCGGACAAAGAGCGCGGCGTCGCCTGGCAGATCCCGCTCTTGACGATGCCCCGAGCGGCCTTCTTGCTGATGTCGGCGACCATCGGCCCGACCGAGGCCTTCGAGGAGCGTTTGACGGCGCTGAACGGGCGCGAGACCGTGACCGTGAGCTCGCAGGACAGGCCTGTTCCGCTCGATTTCGAGTACAAAGAGATCGCCCTCCACGAGACGATGCTGGAGCTGATCAGGCAGGACCGAACACCGGTCTACCTCGTCAACTTCACTCAGCGCGCCGCCGCGGAGGAGGCCCAGAACCTGATGAGCACAGATTACTCCACCAAAGAGGAGAAGAAGGCCATCCACGTCGCCCTGGAGGGGATGCGCTTCGACAGCCCGTACGGCAAAGAGGTACAGCGCTTCATCCGCCACGGGATCGGCCTTCACCACGGCGGCCTCCTCCCCAAGTACCGGCTGCTGGTGGAGAAGCTCGCCCAGAAGGGCTACCTCAAGATCATCAGCGGGACAGACACGCTCGGCGTCGGCGTCAACATCCCGATTCGCACGGTGCTCTTCACCAAGCTCTGCAAGTTCGACGGCGAGAAGACGGGGATCCTCAGCGTCCGTGATTTCCAGCAGATCAGCGGGCGCGCCGGGCGCAAGGGCTTCGACGACCGCGGGAGCGTCGTCGTCCAGGCGCCGGAGCACGTGATCGAGAACCTGCGGATGGTCGCCAAGGCCTCCTCCGATCCCTCGAAGAAGAAGAAGATTGTCCGCAAGCAGCCGCCGGACAAGGGCTATGTCCACTGGGACCGGAGCACCTTCGATCGCCTGGTCACCTCGGCCCCCGAGCCGCTCGCCTCGCGCTTCCAGATCACCCACGGGATGCTCCTCAACGTGCTCTCCCGCCCCCGCGGCGGCTGCAAGGCGATGGTCAAGCTCGTGCGTGACAGCCACGAGAACAACCACAACAAGAAGCAGCTCCGGCAGCAGGGGATGCTGCTCTACAGCTCGCTCCTCGGCGCCAACGTGATCGAGCGCGTCCCGGCCGAGGGCGGGGGCACCCGGCTCCAGATCCACGCCGATCTGCAGGAGGACTTCTCCCTCAACCACGCGCTCTCGCTCTACCTGCTCGACACGATACCGATGCTCGACCCGGAGAGCGGAGAGTACCCGCTCCAGCTCCTGACGCTGGTGGAGTCGATCCTCGAGAACCCTGAGCTTATCTTGATGAAGCAGCTCGACCGGATCAAGACCGACAAGATCGCCGAGATGAAGGCCGCCGGCGTCGAGTACGACGCGCGGATGATCGAGCTAGAGAAGCTCGAGTACCCGAAGCCGCACCGCGAGTTCATCTACGGTACGTACAACGCCTTCGCGGCCAAGCACCCGTGGGTAGGGCAAGAGAACATCCGCCCCAAGAGCGTGGCGCGGGAGATGTACGAGACGTTCCAGTCCTTCGGCGAGTACATCAAAGAGTATGACTTGCAGCGCGCCGAAGGACTGCTGCTCCGCTACCTCTCCGACGTCTACAAGGCGCTGGTGCAGTCGGTGCCCGAGCTGGCCAAGGACGAAGCGACGCGGGAGATCATCACCTACTTTGGCGCCATCGTCCGTCAGGTCGACTCGAGCCTCCTCGACGAGTGGGACCGGATGCGGAACCCCGATCGCGCGGTGGTCCGGACCGAGAGCGCCGTCGAGGAGACGTGGAACGTCACGCGGGACGCCAAGGCCTTCACCGTCCTGGTCCGCAACGAGATCTATCGCCTGCTCCGCGCGCTCGCGGGGCGAGACTACGAGGGCGCGGCAGAGATCGTGGCCGGGGGAGAGACAGCGTGGAAGCCCGGTGAGCTGGAGAAGGCCCTTTTGCCGTTCTACGCCGAGCACGGGTATATCCGCACCGATCCGGAGGCGCGGAGCCCGAAGAACACCCTGATCACCCAGGGCGATACGGCGTGGGAGGTGAAGCAGATCGTCCTTGATCCGGAGGAGGACAACGACTGGGTGCTGGAGGTGACGATCGATCTCGAGCGCTCGCGCGAGGCGGTGCGGCCGGTGCTGCATTTGCGGCGCATTGGCACCTGAGGGCGGACCGGGTCGCCGAGCTCCTCGGGTTCCGAGGCTCAGCTTGGCGACGGCTCCTCCGGACCCAGCCGCTCGATCTCGCGCCAAAGATCGTCGAGATCGAGCGAGAGGCCTGGACAACCGGGGACCTCGGCGACTGCCCCGTCGGTTACTCCGAGCACATACACGTACTGCCCCTGGGCCCCGAGCTCGAATATTTCCAGCGTGCGCGCTTCGGGATCCAGCAGCCAGTAGTAGCGCACGCCGAAGGCCGCGTACTCGACGAGCTTCGTCACGCGATCTCGACGCCGGTCGCTCGCAGAGGGCGACACCACTTCGACGCAGATGTCCGGGGGCACCGTGACCGGCCCGCGACGCGGGGGAGGGGGACGACCCGGCAAGAAGACAGTGATGTCCGGCTTTCGCCCACGGCTGCGCGACAGCGCGTACTTTGCCTCGGACCCGAACACGAACCCGCCGCGCGCGACGACCCACGCGCGAAGCCAGGTCAGAAGCCAGACGACCACGGTCTCGTGCGTCAAGTCCGCCATTTCCTCCTCCACGAGCAGGCCGTCCACGAGCTCGCCCTGCTCATCCTCGGGCCGTGCCGCCCACTCCGCGACCGTCATGCGTGGCGCACCGGCCGAGACGCTCGATTGCTCCATGCGCACCAGCCTAGCACCGGCCGCTCTGCGCTCTCAATCCGGTCCGCTTTCGGGATCCGCGTGTACGCGCAAGCAAGCGGACCCGAGTCGCGCGCGCAAGCAAGCGGACCCGATCAATCCTCGTCGTCGTCCCCGTCGAGCAGGCCGTGGACCGAGAACGTGGCGGCCTCGAACGGCTCGGCATTGATGCGCTCCTCCCCCTGCGCATCGAGGACGAGCAGATACCCGTTCTCCGTCCAGCGGTAGACGATCAGCGTCTCGGCGATCGGATCGAGGAGCCAGTAGTGCGGCACGCTGGAGCGCTTGTAGGCGCGCATCTTCTTCACGACGTCGTGGCGCTCGTTCGAGGGCGAGAGGATCTCGCAGACCCAGTCCGGCCGCACGAGCAGGGGGCTCTCCGAGGGCAGCTCGGTCAGCCGCTCCCTTCGCCATCCGGCGACGTCGGGCCGGTACACTTCGGGGTCCTCGAACTGGATCTCCGTCTCCGTGAGGAACCTCCAGCCGCCCGGCCACTTGCCTCCGGGCTTTCGGTCATAGGGGCCGCCGAGCCGCATCGTGAGCCGCGCCTGCGAGCTGCCGTGGCGCGGGCTCGGCATCGCCTTGCGCACGAGCTCGCCGTCGATGATCTCGTGGAAGCGCTCGGGCTCGGGGATGGCGAGCAGGTCGGCGATCGTGGCGGGCGCCTTCTTCGACGCGGTCGACATGGCGGGAGGGTAGTGCGTTCCGCGGGCGGCGGCGCAGGCGTCGACGCGAAATAGTGCGCGGCGGCGGTGGAGGAGCTGCGGTCGAATGGGCTCCGACGAACTTGCGTTTCGGGAGCGCCTCCTCTGATGATGGTGAAGTGACCGATGCTGTGATCCACGACCCCGCGCTCGATGAGCTGCGGCAGGCGTACCGGGATGGAGACCTGGTGCTGTTCGTCGGAGCGGGGGTGAGCGCCGCCGCGGGGCTGCCGTCGTGGGCGAAGCTCGTGGAGAAGCTCCTCGAGCGGGCGCGAGCGCGCGGCGCGACGGCGTTGGTGCTGGGCGAGATCGACGCGCTCCTGAAAAAGGGACGCTTCATTGATGCACTCTCGGCGGCGCGTGATGCTGTGGGCGAGCAGGAGCTCACGCCAAGCTGCGGCGTGCGGGCCTGTTGTCGGAAGACCAGGTTCGATCCCCCCTGGGAGCGGCTCGCACCGGGGCTCAGCGAGCCAGACCAGGCATTTGTCCTGAGCCACGCAGGCTTTGCACTCCGGGCGCTGGGCCGGCTGCCGGAGGCCGCGGGGCTGCTGCGGCTCGGTCTGGAGCGATACATCGCCCAGAAGAGCTGGACGAGCGCCGCCGTCAGCGCCTCCAACCTCAGCGAGCTTCTCCAGGCCCTCGGCGAGCTGAGCGAGGCCCAGGCCCAGGCCCAGAAGAGCGTCGAGCTTGCCGACACGAGCGGCGATGCCTTCCAGCGCATGGCCAGGAGGACGACGCTGGCCGCGGCCTTGCACGCGAGGGGCCTCCGGGAGGACGCCGCCGCGCAGTTCGAGGAAGCCGGGCAGATGGAGAACGAGCGTCAGCCAGCCTATCCTCAGCTCTCCTCGATCGCAGGCTTCCAGTACTGCGACATCCTGCTCGATCAGGACCGGGACGCCGAGGTGCGGGAACGCGCCGCGCAAGCGCTGGAGATTGCCGTACGCAACAACTGGCTCCTCGACATCGCCCTCGGCCACCTCTCCCTCGGCCGCGCCCACCTCTTCGCCCTCCAGCACGGCACCGCCGGCGACCTCGCCCAGGCCACCTCCCACCTCCAGCAAGCCGTCAACGGCCTCCGCCACGCCGGCAGCCAGAACCACCTCCCCCGCGGCCTCCTCGCCCGCGCCGCCCTCCACACCCACACGGGCAACTACCCCGCCGCCCGCCACGACCTCGACGAAACACTCACCCTCGCCACCCGCTGCGGCCTCCGCCTCCACGAGGCCGACGCCCACCTCGGCCATGCCCGCCTCGCCCTCGCCGAAGGCGACCCCACTCCCGCCCTTCTCTCCCTCGCCAAAGCCCGCAGCCTCATCGACGCCACCGGCTACCACCGCCGCGACGGCGAGCTCACCACCCTCGAATCCGAGGCCGCCGCCCTCGTCGGTGCCAATCAAGCCGCGCCCCAGGGCTGACCCTCCGGCGGCTCACCCCCCGACGAGCGCGAACCCCGAGGCTTCGTCCAGCCGATGGACGCGCGCTCCCCGCTTCAGCACCCCACGCACCGAGACATACCGCCCTTCGAGGTGGGCAGTCCCGGCGACCACGTAGTCCTCGGCCCCCAGCTCGAAGCGCATCTTGAGCACCGCGTCCTCGACCTGCGCCGCGAGCACGACCTCGCCTTGCATCCGTCCGTCGGGCCCCATCCCGCCCTGGAGCGCGTCGACCTTGCCGACGTACAGATCCGGAGTCGGGCTGGTCCGCGGGCGAAGCGCGCGCACCACCCCTTCGATGGCGCTGCGATAGCTCCCCTCGATCCGCACGGCCGCGGCGACGTCGCGCGGCGCGGCGATGAGCGGCGACCACGATGATCCGATCCGCAACGCACCGTCGTCCTGCGTCGGCATCATCTCGACGAGGGCCTCGCACAGGTTCGCGCTCACGACCGGCGCGCCCGGCGGTGGATCGGTGAGCGCGCGAGCGTCGTCGGCGCGGATCGCGTTGACCACCCGCGCCACCGACTGCATCAGCAGGGTGGTCGCCTGGCGCCCGAAGGGCTCCAGTCCTTCCTCGTCGATCAGCGGGAGCCGCGGCATATCGCCTTCCACGTCGAGCTCGCACTCGACGGTGGCCACGAAGCTCCCGTGCTCGGTCTGGCCGAGGCGACACGATCGCACGAAGGTCTCGGCGTCGCGCAAGGTCATTCGCGGGTGGAAGCGCTGCGGTCGTTTCACGCTGCACGCCGCCGCGAGCAGCGCCTTCTTCGATCCGGAAAGGAGGGCGGAGGATAGGACGAGGAAGGTCGATCACGTCAGGCAGAACGGCTCGGGGTGACAGCGCGCCGGTGCTGGCGCGGCATTGGTGGGCGAGGAAAGGGCTGAAAACCGGCACGCTGCTCGCGTTCGTCGAACCGCGGGCACCGGTCGGCCTGCAGCACGCGCTCGGGGCGCGCCGGGAGTCGAAGACCGGGAGGCTCACGCCGCCTCCACCGACGGGTCCGTGGCCTTGGCGACCGGCGGCGGCTCGGTGGGGATGCCGAGGTGGCACAGCCGTTCGAGCCCTCGCGATCACCTGCGCGGATCGTGACACCCGCGTGGATGTTGAAGCCGGCCACCTCGGCGGCGCTCGTCGACTTTGCGCTCTTGCCCCGCGTGCGGAAGCGGTCGTCGTCCGGCTCCGCGAGGGGCACGCCGCCCTCGTCGAGGCGCACGAACACACCGCCGAAGAGCGACAGCTGCATGCAGCTCTCGAGCGGGGAGAGCTCCGGGGCCTCGTTGGACTGCTCCTCGATCGGCCGTTCGTCCACCAGCTCTCTACGCCGCCGCCACCGCATCAGGCGCTCCTCGACGCGCGCCGCGACGGTGGCGATGTCGTCGCGCGAGGGCGCAGGGCCCTGGTGGAAGACGACCTCGGGCCCGTTTTGTCGGGTGAAAACTCCGTCCAGCGCGACACCATGGAAGTGCACGAAGCTCCCCAAGGTCGAATCGAAGCGCTGCACGAAGGTCACCGAGCCGGTTTCACCACCAAGGGTGCCGCGCTCCGTCGCCTTCTGCTTCTGCCAGCGCGCGATCTCCGAGGCGTTGAGGCGATTCGCCGTCGTCAGCGCGTCGGGCCGCAGGGCGAGTACGCGCCGCACGGGAAAAGGCGTCGTGAGCACCCATTGCCTCACGGGCACATCGGGGAGGACGTCGACCACGAGGGGCGCGGCGGTCCCGCACATTCTACGGGCTGAACCTCGCGATCCTTAAGGGCCATACGGGCAGCGTCGCTGCCGTGGCGTTCTCGCCCGACGGGACGCGCGTGGTGACCGCGAGCGTGGATGCGACGGCGCGGCTCTGGGATGCGAAGGACGGCACGCCGCTCGCGACCCTTCAGGGCCATACGGGCTACGCAAGGGCCGTGGCGTTCTCGCCCGACGGAACGCGCGTAGCGACCGCGAGCGGGGATAAGACGGCGCGACTCTGGGACACAAACGACGGCCAACCGCTCGCCACTCTCCCAGGCCACCTCGACGACGTCACCTCCGTTGCCTTCTCCCCCAACGGCCGCCACCTCCTCACTGGCAGCCGCGACGGCACCGCCCGCCTCTGGCCCGCCACCCCCGAAGGCTTCCTCATCCAGGCCTGCCAGTACCTCCACCCCTGGCCCGCCTACGCTCAGGTCGCCGAAACCTGCGCCCCCTACCTCGACCGCACCCCCTGAGCCTGCTCTCACTCACCTTCGCTACGCAGGAACAAAGCCCGCACGCGCCAGCCTCCGCCTGCAAGCAAGCAGCCGCCGTGGCCCCGATCGACCCCCTCGCTTTCTCGGATAACGTTCCGCTTCACTGCTACGGTGACGCCTGGACGACGTGCGAGAGGCGGCGGTGAGCCGGGAGAAGGAGACCACCATAAAGGGAACGTCGAAGCGAGCGGGGAAGGTGGGGCAGCTCCAGGACGCGAAGAGCCGATTGGGCGAAGTCGTCGACGAGGCCGAGAAGCACGGGCCGCAGGTCATCCGCCGACGTGGGGTAGAGGCTGCGGTCGTCCTGTCGTTCGAGGACTACGTACGACTCCTGAAGTCCAAGGGTAGCCTGGTCGATTTCCTCACGAGCTCACCGCTTTCGGGATCGGAGCTGGAGATCGATCGGCCGAAGGATCCGGGGCGCCCGGTGGACCTGTGAGATATTTGCTTGACACGTGCGTCCTCTCTGAATTTGCCAGACCGCAGCCGAACCCACGCGTGATCGCCTGGCTCGCGGCGCGCGAGGAGACGTCCTTGTTCCTGAGCGTGCTCACGCTGGGCGAGCTGCAGAAAGGAATAGCGAAGCTCCCGGACAGCCGGCGCCGGACGTCACTCCAGGAGTGGCTCGACAGATCCCGCTTGACTTCCAATCGCCCCCCATGGTCTCACTATCCCCAAGGAGGTTCCCGTGCCCGATATCCAACCGTTCGACGCATCCCAGTACCTGACCCCGCCGCGCCTCACCGTCCCCCAGGCCTTCGCCCTCTCCATTGCCTTGCTCCATGCGCTCCCCAAGGCTGCTGGGGCCGGCGTTCACCGCGCCGCCAAGGCCCTCAACCAGACCACAGTCGCTCTCCAGCTCCTCTGGTCCGCGCGCGAGCGCGCCCTCTCCGCGGCAAAGCCTCGTGACCGCGTCGTCGTCGACAGACGCATCGACGCCGCCTGGGGAGCCCTCAAGCTGCGGATCAGCGGCTATGCCATGCTCCCGTCGGCGCTCTATCCCCTCGCCGCCCGCGCGGAGGAGCTGGATAAAGCGCTCTTCCCCCGGGGCATGGTCTTCCTCAAAGACGCCATGGAGGCCGAGTGGGCCGCGAGCGACGAATTACTGAAGCGCATCGACGCCGACAAGCTCGCTTCGGACATTGACACCCTCGCGGGGCCTGACTTCCTCGTCGAGATCCGCGCCGCGCACCTGGAGTATGGTCAGGCCCTGGGCATCACCGAGGCGCACGCCGCCCCGGAGGGCCCCTCCGCGCTGCTCAAACCACTGCGCGCCGTGGTGCAGGCGATCGCCGACTATGTGATCCAGATTATCGCCATCGTGGACCGCGAGGACGAGGCCACGAGCACAGTGGCCCGCAATGCGCTCCTCCCCCTGAATCGCTATCGCGAGGGCGCCGCGCGGCGCGCGGGGAAGGGCGGTAAGGCCGCGGAGGAGCCGGAGGCTGAGGTGAAGCCGGACGCGCTGGTGCCGGAAGTGCCCGATCTCAAAGTGAAATAAGGGCTAAGCCTCCCCTGGAGGCCCGGGATCCTCCGCGCGCCGAGGCGGCGAGGGTCCCAGGAGGCGCGATCCCTCCGGATGTAGAAGGTTCTGGCCTCCCAGGAGGCGCCGACCCCTCCGATTGTAGAAGGTTGAAGCCTCCCGGGAGGCTCGTCCCCTCCGGCTGTAGAAGGTTCTGCCCTCCCAGGAGGCTCCATCTGTAGAAGGTTGCCGGCCCTGCCCGGTCCTGCCCTGCCCGGCCCCTGCCGCGCCGGCTCAAACCCAGCGCGCCCAGCCAGCGGGGTGAGCCGCCTTGTAGCGCTGATACCAGCGACAAGCCGGATAGAGCACCACCACCACCACCAGCGCGCCCACGTACGCCGACCCCACGCCGAGCTTGCGCATGTTGCCAAACCCGTTGGCGGCGCGGAGCCCGACGAACAGCCCGAGGCCGAGCGTCCCGGCGATCGCCAGAGCGCGTGAACCGAGCTTGATCTCGTCCAGTCCGGCGCGGCGCCAGACGACGAGGCGACGCCCGAAGGCCCAGCCAAGGCACATGATCCCGAGCCACAGGAGCACGGGATAGGCGACGATCAGCTTCCCGCCGAAGAAGACTCCTCCGCCGATCACGAGCGCGACGAACGTGGGCGCGCAGAGGTGGGTGATCCACCGGGTGAAGAACTGGGCCGCGGGCAGCGGCGTCCCCGGCTTGAAGAAGAGGAACGAGTCGGTGAAGAGCCGACCGGAGTTGAACACCTCCGACGCATGGTCGATCGACATGATCACCATCACCAGGCCGCGCATCACGTCGATCGCGGCGACGCGGGGCAAGTCGAGCGTCGGGGGCTTGGTCGCTTCCTTCATCGGGCCACCCTACGAAAGTCCTGGGCTCGATCCGAGAGAGATCGGACCACGAGACCCGACCGAGAGCGCCGAACAAACCCGGATCGCCACCGTGGACCGCGCGGACGCGGCCACAATCAAGGCGGCTCGCGCCGCGAGCGCGAGCTTTCGGCGGCCGCCGAGCGCGGTCGCTTCGCGAAACTGTCAAGCACCCGCTGCGGGCGGCCGGATGTTGGCCTCGATCCACAGCCCAAACGCCTGCACGAACTTCTTGAGCAGCTCCCGCGTCCGCTCGTTGGTCAACGCCCCCTTCTCATCGAAGAGGCTCCCCGCTCCAGCGATGTAGACCTCGGGCTGCGTCATCGCCGGCACGTTGACGGCGACGAGCGTTTGCCGCAGGTGGTGATTGGCGCCAAAGGCGCCAAGCGCGCCCGGCGTGACGCTGATCACCGCGCCTGGCTTCCCGTCCCATACGCTCTTGCCGTACGGGCGTGAGCCGATGTCGATAGCGTTTTTGAGCACGCCGGGGACCGAGCGGTTGTACTCCGGGGTCACGAAGAGCACGGCGTCGGCGGCGCTGACCTGGCTCCGGAAGGTGGTCCACGACTCGGGAGGAGCGCTGTCCTCGTCCTGGTTGTAGAGGGACAGCGGGCCGATCTCGACGATCTTCAGCGCCAGGGAGGTCGACGCGAGCTCGGCGACGAGGGTGGCGATCTTCCGGTTGAACGAGTCTTTGCGGAGGCTGCCGACGAGGACGGCGACGTGGCGTTGGGTGCTCGTGGGGGCCGACAGTACAGCAAAATCAAGACCGGTGCGCGCTGAAGGTAGGACGGGATGAGGTCGCTTGCGCATCCGCCACACTCCGCAAGAACGCCCCGCCCACCTCGTTTGCCCGGAGCGTGTGGATGGCGCGCTAAATCACCGACCGCGATCCTGAAACAACACAAGGCTTGGAACCGCGCGCGTAAGCAAGCGGACCTGCGCGATCCCGGGTCCGCTTGCTTACGCGCGCGGTTCTAAAGGGTACGGGCGTGTTGTTCGAGAATCGTGACCGATCATTTAGGTGCCACTGCGGGCGCTCGGGGGAGGGGTTCGAGCCGCTGGCACGACGCTCGCTGTGACTGGCCATCAACAAAAAGCAGGAGCGTGATGTATGCAAACATGGACCGCCGTGAGCCCGTCGACCTTGACACTCCCTCCCGACCTGGCGCTGATGATCGCGCCCGTTCGGAGCGCCAGCCCTCAGACCGCCAGGCCGGATGACTACGTGGGGCGGGCCGAGGGCGTGATCCTCGACGACGGAGGAGATCTGGTGGCCTTCGTCGTCCGGCTGTCATCGAACCTCGTGGCAGGGACCCCTCGGACGCTGGTGCCTGTGTCGGCGATGACGGTCACCGATGATTCGGTGCTCATCCTGGCGTGGCCGCAAGACAAGCTCCTCGCGCAGCGTCGGCTCGACGAGAATCTCCGGCCCGAGGATGCAGCGGTGGAGGGTTCTCCCGCGGCGCCTTCACCGCCGCTCGCGGAGGCCAGCGCGGGGCCGGGGGAGGGCAAGGTGGATGTCAGTGAGACCGTCAAGGAAGGCGTCGAGGGCAGCGCCATCGGCGCGGTCGTCGGGGGGATCCTGGGTGGTATCGCGGGAGGGCCGCTGCTCGGCTTGGCGCTCGCGGCCTTCTTCGGCGTAGGCGGAGGGCTCGCCGGCTTCATCGCTGGAGGTGGTCAGGAGACCCACGAGGAGCCCAAGGGGGCGAACCCCGATCCGCTCGCGACGAGGCCGGGTAACGATGCGCTGACGCGGCTGGAAGAGCGGCTCCGCGATCCGATGCTGCCGATGCACGGGCTCGTCCACACGACGCGATTCTCGCCCATGACGGAGGCCGGGGGATCGCTGGATCGGCGCCCTTCCCCCGAGCACGTTCGCTGAGTACAGGTCTGCTCGCTCGCCCGGTGGTGATTGGTTCACCGCCGGGCGAGCGAGCGGAGCGGCTCAACCCTTCTTGAGGTTCTCGAGCGCGAAGTCCCAGTTGGCGAGGCTCTTCAGGAAGGTCTCGACGTACTTCGGGCGCTGATTGCGGTAGTCGATGTAGTAGGCGTGCTCCCAGACGTCGATCGTGAGGAGCGCGGTTTGCCCGTGCTTCATCGGGAGATCGGCGTTCGGCGTCTTGATGACTGCGAGCTTGCCCTTGTCGAGGACGAGCCAGGCCCAGCCGCTGCCGAACTGCGTCACCGCCGCGGTCGAGAGCTCTTCGGTGAGCTTCTCGTAGGAGCCGAAGTCGCGGGTGATCGCCTGGTCGAGCTCGCCCGTCGGCCGGCCGCCGCCGTTCGGCTTCATGCAGGACCAGTAGAACGTGTGGTTCCAGATCTGCGCTGCGTTGTTGAAGACGCCGCCTTCGCTGGTCTGGATGATCTCCTCGAGGCTCATCGAGGCCTCGGGCTTCCCGTCAAGCAGCTTGTTGAGGTTGGCCACGTACGCGGCGTGGTGCTTGCCGTGGTGGTACTCGAGCGTCTCCGCGCTGATATGCGGAGCGAGCGCGTTCTTGTCATACGGGAGCGGGGGGAGCGTGAACGCCATTGTCGTTCTCCTTCGGTCGGTTGAGCGCGCAGAGGGCCCTCTGGCCGGCTGCGTGGCGGGCCAGTGCAAGACGCGCGCCGCCGCTCCCCGCTAGAACAGGCGGGGCGAGCCCATGCTCAGCCACCATCCGACGCCCGCTCCGAGCGCCAGCGCGACGGCGATGATCAGCACCGAGAACTTCGCCGGAGGCGCAGGCTTCGTCCGCCACGCGGCGGGGTTCTGGCGGAGCAGGCGTTTGGCCAGGACGAGCGCTGTCGTGCTCCCGGGGGGGATCCCGAAGATCGCGGCCATCGATCGGATCGCCAGCTCGTTGGCGGGCGTCGCGCTCGCGTCGCCGGCCGACTCGCGCTGCGCGATCGCGTAGATGAGGGCGAGCGTCGGTGGGAGGCGCTGGACGGCCTCGGGCGGGCCGAGGAGCTTCAAGATCTCGCGCCACGATCCGCTCGAGAGGAGCGGATCGAGATCGGTGAGGCGAGGATCGACGTTGGTGATGACGCTGTGGCGCGCCCGCGTGCTCGAGGGCGGCTCGGTGAGATCCGCCGACGAGGTCGGGCGGGAAGGGCGGCTCGGGGGGCCCTCGGGGATGTCGCTCGGGCGGCCGTCGTCCTCGCCATCAGGCTCGGCGCGGGGATCTTTCCGCGTGTTCGCGCGGCGCTGCACCTTGTCGACGCGGAGGGCCATGGAGGGATGATCGCACCCGGGGCGCTTCGGGCCAAAATAGGACCACACAATCTCATCCTGGATGCGTCCACGAGCACGCCGCACGTGAGGCAAGAATGCCTTCACGGATCCACATCAACCCTCCTTCCTTCGGTGGGATCCGACGGGCACCGTTTTTGCTGACTGCTTCTTCACCGAGGTTGAGCATGAATCATCGAATCTCTGTGGCGCTTGGGGTGGTCTTTTCGGCGTTCTCGATGGTCGGCTGCTATGCGTACGCCGGTCCGCCGGTCGCCTACGCCGAGGTCTCCGAGGCTCCGGTCGAGGTCGACATCGCGACCTATCCGCAAACCCAGTACGAGGGTCGGCCGGTCTACCTTTACCGCGACCGCTGGTATTACCGTAACGGGAGCCGCTGGTCGTATTACCGCGAGGAGCCGCCCACGCTTCATCGTCAGCGGTCCTATGTGCGGCAGGCGCCCCCGGCGCGGCGCGAGAAGGCCCGGCCCAGGGTCCAGCCCGCGCACGAGAACGAGTACCGACGCTGAAGCGGCGCCGGATCGACACCATTCTTCCTGGAGGAGCCCATGCGTCTCGTATCGTTGTTTGCAGCGTCGTGTCTTCTGGTCGGTCTCACTGGATGCGTGATCGGATCATCGTCGGATCTGCCGAAGGATACGACTCCTGTCGCGGGCAATGGCACGTTGATCATCGACTGGACGATCGACGGCTCGACGGATCCCAACCGATGCAACCAGTCGTCGTCAGAGACCCTGGAGATCCTCATCGTGCCCGCGGACGGCAGGCAGGAGCGCTCGTTCTCGCAAGCGTGTGACCTGTTCGCGGCGAGCATCGATCTCGCGCCGGGCGATTACTCCGCCAGCGCGGTGCTCGTCGACGCCGGCGGGAACGCGCGCACCACGACGCTCGATATCGATCCCTTCAGGATCCTTGGCGATGATGAGCTGAGTACGCCGATCGACTTTCCTGCGAGCTCCTTCTTCTGAGGAGCCGCCTGGGGGAGCGCGAAATCGGCGTTGCCGAGGTGGTTTCAGTTGACGGCGTGCGCGGGCGAGGCGTGCTGGATCGGCTTTTCGGGAGCGACCACGTTGCCGGCGGCGGCGACGCGCTCGACCTCCCGGTCCATCTTGCCGATCGCTGTCTGCCACCACATGCGCGCGTCGCCCCGCAACGACCAGAGCGGGTACGTGAAGGTGGCCGGCTTGTTCCCTTCGACGAAGAAATGGCTGACCCAGGCGAAGCCGTAGCCGGCGAGCGGCGCGCCGAGGAGCAGGGCGGGGCGCCGCGTCACCACGGCGGCGGCGAGGGAGCCGAGAGCGAGGGACGACCCGATGAAGTGGAGCGTGCGCGTCGCCTTCTTGCTGTGCTGGCTCACGTAGAAGGGCCAGAACTCTTCGAACGACTTGTACTTGGGTTCACTCATGAGATCCTCGCTTTTCGCCGGGAGAATGGCATGGAACGGCCTCGCATACCAGGCTCGGATCGGCGCCCGCGAGACGTGGCGCCCGTGGCTCCTTTACGGGCTTCGTGATACGTCCTACCCCCACCACATGGATGCGGCGGACGTTCGAAAGCAGCTCAAAGAACTGATGGTTTCCGAGCTCAATCTGGAGGGGAAGGCGCCGTCAGACATCGACGATGCAGGCCCGCTCTTCGGCGATGGGCTCGGCCTCGACTCGCTCGACGCGCTCCAGCTTGCGATGACGATCGAGGAGAGCTTCGGCGTGCGTATCCCCGACGGCGCCGAGGCGCGGCCGATCTTCGCGTCGGTGAACGCGATCGTTGAGTACATCCTCCAAACGATGGCCGGATGACGATCACTCCGCGGGTGTGGGTTACCGGCATCGGCGTGGTCTCGCCCCTGGCTCGGGGTGCGGCGGCGACGATGGATCGGATCCTCGCCGGGGATCGCGCGATCGGCCGCCTCTCGCTCTTCGAGCTGCCCGGCGTCGCGCCTGGCCTCGCGGCCGAGGTCGCGGATCTTCGCGCCGCGGAGGTCGCGCCGCCGGGGGAAGACCTCGGCTGGTCGCGCACCGACGCGATGGCGGTTCACGCGGCGCGCGAGGCCCTCGCTCACGCCGGGGTCGATCCTCGTCGCTCGCCCCTCGATCTCATCGTCGGGGGGACGACCGCGGGCATGTTCGAGACCGAGGCGACGCTGGCGGCGCTCTCGCGCGACCCCGCGGCGATCGCGCCGCTGCAGCAGATGCTCTCGCACCCGCTCTCGTCGACGGCCGATCACCTGCGCGCGGCGATGGGGCCGTTCCGGCGCGTGCGCACCGTGTGCAGCGCGTGCTCCAGCGGCGCCAACGCGATCCTCCTCGCCGCCTCCTGGATCCGGAGCGGGCGCTCGCGCTGCGTGATCGCCGGCGGGGCCGACGGGCTCTGCCGCCTCACCTACGCGGGCTTCGGCGCGCTCTCGGCGCTCTCGGCCGATCCGTGTCGCCCCTTCGATCGCCGCCGCAACGGGCTGAACCTCGGCGAGGGCGCGGCCTTCCTGGTGCTCGAGCCGGAGGACGCCGCGCGGGCCCGCGGCGCGCGTCCGCTCGCCGAGTTGCGCGGCTTCGCCGTCGGCGCCGAGGCGCACCACATCACCAACCCCGAGGGCGAGGGCGTGTCGGCGGCGCGGGTGATGAGCGAAGCGATCGCGCGCGCCGGGCTCACGCCCGCGGACGTGGACTACGTCAACGCGCACGGCACGGCGACGTCCCTGAACGACGCGATGGAAGCTGCGGCGATCGCGCGCTGCTTCGGCGCCGAGGTCGAGCGCGTGGCGGTCTCGTCATCGAAAGGGCAGATCGGCCACACGCTCGCCGCGGCCGGCGCGATCGAGGCGGCGATCGCGGTGATGGCGATCCAGCGCGGGGCGCTCCCGCCGACGATCGGCCTCGAAGAGGTGGACCCAGGCTGCCAGCTCGCGCACGTCACCGCGTCGCGCCCGGCGGTGATCCGCGCGGCGATCTCCAACTCGTTCGGCTTCGGCGGGACGGACTCGGTGCTGGTCTTCACGGCGCTGGACGCGTTCCCCGCGCCGCCTTCGGTGAAGGCGCCCGCGCGCATCGTCGTGACCGGCGGCGCCACGGTCGGCCCGCTCGGCGTGCTCGGCGCGCGCGGCTCGCTCGCGTACCTCGCGCCCGGCCCGGCTCCGGCGCCGGGCGCGATCGATGCGCGCCCCGCGGATCACCTCGATCTGGGCAAGGCGCGCCGCCTCGATCGCGCGGCGCGGCTCACCACCATCGCCACGGCGACCGCCGGCGCCGAGGCGGGCCTCGCGTTCGGCGATCCTTCTTGCGCCGACGTGGGCGCGATCAGCGGCTCCGCGTTCGGGAGCGTCGACGGCTCGACGGCGTTCATGCGTCGCGTCTACGACAAGGGCGCGAAGTTCGCGAGCCCCGCGGATTTCCCCAACCTCGTCCCTTCGTCGCCGATCGGGCACGCCTCGATTTACCTCGGCCTCCGCGGCCCGGTGCTCGCCGTGTCGGAGCTCGAGGCCACCGCCGAGAGCGCGATGGTGACGGCGATCGAGCTGCTCTTCGCCGGCTTCGGCGGCGCGATCTTCGCGGGGAGCGCTGAAGAATGGAGCGTGATGGTCGACCGCTGCCTCGGCCCGCTCTGCAGCGAGATCACCGAGCGCGGGCCGCGGAGCGAGGGCGCGTCCGCGCTGCTCTTCGAAACCGGGGAGCGCGCCGACGCGCGCGGCGCCGCGGCGCTGGCCCGCGTCGCGTGGTGGACGTCGTGGCGCGACGACGGCGTGGGCGCTCTCGCCGACGCGCCGCTGCCGATCGAGGGCTCTTCGATCGTGGTGGTCGGTCGCGCCGAGGATCGTGCGCGCCTCCCGCTCGACGGTTCGCCCTGGAGCGCGGTGAAGCGGCGCGCGGTCGCCGAGCGCGCCGGAGACCACGAGGGCGCGGGCGGCTTCGCGGCGGTCGCAGCGGTCGCGGCGATCGCGTCCGGCGAGGCGACGACGGCGCTGGTGCTCGGCCTCGCGCGCGACCGCGGCTTCGCGATCCTCCTCGTCCCGGATCGCCCGTGAGATCCGCGGGGCTCGTTCGCTCGTGGGCTCTCGCGGCGATCGTGACCTCGCTGTCGGCCTGCGCGCCGACGCGCGCGGGCAGGGTTGCAACGCGATCACCGACGCTCGCGGAGTGGACGGCGGCCCGCGCTCGCCTGGCCTCGCTCCGCGCGCAGGTCGCGCCGCGCACGCTCCGCGTCGCGCTCGCGCTGCGTGAGCCGGTGTCGGGGCGGGTCCTCGAGGCCCGCGGCGCGCTGGCGATCGATCCCCCCGCGTCGCTGCGGATGATCCTCCTCGGCCCGGGCGGGACGACGGCGCTCGATCTCTGGATCCAGGGCGATCGTTTTCGCTTCGCGGTGCCAGCGATCGATCTCTTGAAGCGCGGCGACGCGTCCTCCCCGCGCGAGGCTCGCCGCGGCCTGCCGGTCGATTTTCTCCGCTGGTGGCTGCTCCGTCCCGCGGGAGGTCGCCTCCTCTGGGCCACGCGCGAGGCGTCGGCCGATCGTCTCGTGCTCCGCGACGCCGAGGGCGTGGTCGATCTCCGCGCCGACGACAGCGGCGCTGTTGCCGCGCGTCGCACGACGTGGACCTTGTTGCCCACGCCGCGCCTCCTCGATGAAGAGACGGTGGACGCCGAGCGCGTCGGCTGCGGCAAGGTGCGCTACCGCCAGGCGTCGACGGGCCTCGAGGTCACGGTCCGCTGCGAGGGCGAGGAGCCGTCGCCGCCGAACCCGCGCGCCTTCGTCGATCCCGACGCGCTCAGCCAAGAGGCGCCGTGAGCGACGCGTGCGTGATCGCCGCCTTCGCGGTCTCGCCCTTTGGCCTCGGTGACGAGGCGACGCCCGCCGGCGTCGTCGGCGAGCCGGCGCGGCGGGCGATCGTCCGCGATCCCCTCCTCGAAGCGGCGGGGCTTCGCCGCCCGTTCGCCGCGCGCGCACCGGCCGCGCTCGGCGTCGATCCCACGGGGGATCGCGCGACGGATCTGCTCGTCGTCGCGCTCGGGCAGGTGGCCTCCTCGCTCGACGTCGTGCGCCCCGGATGGCGTCGAGAGCGCGTCGGCGTCGCCGTCGGTACCTCGAGCGGCGGCATGCTCACGTCGGAGCTCTTCTTCGCCGCGCGCGCCGCAGGGATCGCCACGCCCGCGCTCGCCCGCGGCGCCACCTACTTCGCTCCGCTCGACGCCGCGCTCGCGGCGCTCGATCTCGAGGCCGCGCAGCCGCGCGCGCAGATCCTCGCCGCCTGCGCCGCCTCGACGATCGCCCTCGGCCTCGGCCTGCGCTGGCTCGATCGCGGCGCGTGCGATCTCGTCCTCGCCGGCGGGTACGACGCGATCAGCGTCTTCGTCGCCGCGGGCTTCGAGGCGCTGCGCGCGACGACGACCAGCAGCCCACGCCCCTTCCGCGTCGGGCGCGATGGGATGTCGCTCGGTGAGGGCGCGGGGATCGTCGCCCTGGTGCGCGAGCGCGATCGCCGCGATGTGACGCCGCTGATCCGCCTCGCCGGCTTCGGCGCCTCGAACGACGCGGTCCACATCACCGCGCCGGATCGCACTGGATCTGGCCTCGCGCGCGCCGGCAGAGCCGCGCTGATCGACGCCGGCATGGCCCCCGAGCGCATCGATCTCGTCAGCGCGCACGGGACGGCGACGCCCTTCAACGACGCGATGGAGTCGCGCGCGATCGTCGCGCTCTTCGGCGATCGTCGCCCGGTGGTGCACCCGTTCAAGGCGCAGATCGGGCACACGCTCGGCGCCGCCGGCGTGCTCGCGGCGCTCGCGGCCGCCTCCGCATTGCGCGCGGGGATCGCGCCGGCCGCCGCGGGGGACGGCGATCTCGATCCCGACGCGCCCGCGCTCCTCCTCGATCGATCCGAGGCGCGCCCGCTCGGCGCGGCGCTCAAGCTCTCGGCGGCCTTCGGCGGTACCAACGCCGCGCTGGTGCTCTCGGTCGCGCCAAGCGGGCGCTGTCCTCGCGCGCTTCGCCCCGTCTTTCTCCGCGCGTTCGCCCACGTGGAGGCGATCGATCTCGCCGCGCTCGCCGAGGCCACCGGCGTCGCTCGCGACCGCCTCGCGCGCCTCGATCTTCTCTGCCGCCTCGGCCTCGGCGCGGTCGCCACGCTCGCCCACGACGTCGGCCGCGCCGCGCTCACCGGCGCGGGGATCGTCGCCGGTCACGGCCTCGCGACGATCGACACCAACGAGGGCTACGACGCCCGCCGCCGCGCGCGCGGCGCCGCTTCGGTCGAGCCCCGCGTCTTCCCCGCGACCTCGCCCAACGCCCTCGTCGGCGAGTGCGCGCTCGTCTTCGGTCTCACCGGCCCGAGCTTCGCGGTGAGCGCCGGCCTCGACGGCGCGACGGAAGCCCTCGCCGCCGGGATCGATCTCGTCGCCGCCGGAGACGCGGATCATCTCGTCGTCGTGGCCGCGGACGACGCTGGCCCCGTCGCCCACGATCTCCTCGCTCTCGCCGGCTGGTCGGATCGCCCCTTCGCGCGCGGCGCGGTCGCTCTCCTCCTCGCTGCGGACGGGACGAGCGCGCTGCGCGAGGTCGGCTTCGACCTTGTCCCGAGCTCGAGCCATGGACCGATCGGCCACCTCGCGTTGCTTCACTTGCTCGGTCGGTGAGCGTCGACGCCGATTTGTCAGGCCGATTTCTCGGGCGCGCCGGCGATCGCGCGCCTTGTGCGCCCGCGCTGACGACCGCCCCGAGCGATCCCGATCCCGATCTCGAACGTTCGCGTTGTCAGATTGGCGAGCCGACGCCCCGGTGCCGCTCCGCTTTGCCATCGCTGTCATCGAACAGGATCGGCACCGCGATGCTTTCCCCTGGGTTCACCTTCTGGCAAGGTCCGGCCCGGAATTCGCCTAGGGGTTCCGTGTTGCTCACCAAGCCTATGCTGCGACCGCACCGAATCCTTCTCCCCTTCCTCCTCGCCCTTGCGGCCCCGCTCGGGGGTTGCTCGTCGCACTACATCCAGAACACCGACGTCGAGGACTCGACCGAGAACCGGAAGCTGATCACGTTCTGTGAAAAGTACCGGCACGCGGTCGAGCACAAAGACATCGGCGCGCTGCTCAAGCTCGCGGCGCCGACGTACTACGAGGACGGCGGCAACGTCGACGCCGCCGACGACCTCGATTACGCGGGCCTCCAGGAGTACCTCGAGTCCAAATTCCAGGACGCGGCGGCGATCCGCTACGAGATCCGCTACCGCCGCGTGCTGAAGGAGAGCGACGTGATCTACGTCGACTACACCTACACCGCGAGCTACCGCATCCCCGGCACGAAGGCGGAAGAGTGGCGCCACCGCGTCGAGGACAACCGCCTCGAGATCGTGCCCTTCCAGGACAGCTACCGCATCACCGCGGGGATGTGACGCGGGTCGCTGGACGCCGCGTCCGGGCTTCGTTTCGGGTCTGATCTCAGCAAAGAAAAAGGGCGCCTCGCGCGAAGCGAGACGCCCTTTTTTACGCCCGGGAGCCGGGGCGCTTCAGCCGCGTGGCGCGCGCGTTACTGGCACAGCTTCCCGATGCAGATGCCGCTGACGCAATCGAGGTTGACCTTGCACTTCAGCCCCACGACACACTTCGGGCACGTGGCGCCGCCGCAGTCGGTGTCGGTCTCGTTCGTGATGTCGAGCATCATGTTTTTGCACGTGTCGCAGACGCCCGGCGCCTGAACGCCGCCGTCCGGGATCGGGGGCAGGTCGCAGACCTTGTTCAAGCAGTCGGCGGAGGTTTCGCAGACCTTACTCTCGGGACACTTCGCGCACTTCATGCCGCCGCAGTCGATGTCGGTCTCGTCGCCGTCCTTCAGACCGTCGGAGCACGAGCCGCACCGGAAGCCGTCGCACGTGCCGTTCGCGCAATCGCTCGTCTTTGCGCAGACCTTACCGTTGGCGCACCTGGGGCACAGCAAGACGCCGACGTCGTCGCCGCCACAGTCGATGTCGGACTCTTTGCCGTTTTGCAAGCCGTCGGCGCAGGGCGAGCACTTGCCGTTGAGGCAGCCCTTGCTCGTGCAATCGGTGGCGGCGGTGCACGTCTGCCCGTTGTCGCACCTATCCGGGCACTCTGGGCCACCGCAGTCGAGGTCGGACTCCTTGCCGTTCAGCACGCCATCGCCGCACCCGTTGCAGTGGCCGGTCTGGTCGCAAATGCCGGTCTTACAGTCCTTGGCGACCTTGCACCCCTTCATTTCGTCGCACTTCGCGCAGCTTCCACCGCAGTCGATGTCCGTTTCGGTGAAGTCCTTCATCGTGTTGGCGCACGAAGAGCACACGCCGCTCATGGAGCAGCCGCCTGTCATACAGTCGGTCGGGCTCGCGCACTTCTGCCCGTCGATGCACTGCGGGCAGGTCCCCCCGCCGCAGTCAACGTCCGTCTCAGGGCCGTTGGTCGCCTTGTCCTTGCAGGTCGGGGGACCGCACAGGCCGAGTGTGCAGCTGTTGCTGACGCAATCCTCGTTCTTGCCGCACTTCTTTCCATCAATGCACGGGCTGCACACGCCGCCGCAATCCTTGTCGGACTCGGAGCTGTCCTGCACCTGGTTGGCGCAGATGATCCCGCCGCACACGCCCTTCACGGGCGTCGTCCCATCGGCGGGCGCGGTGCACTTCTTCACGCCGCCGCCCTTGGCGTCGATCTGGCACGTGGTGCTCGCGTCGCAGTCGCAGTCGACGATGCAGAGCTGTCCGACGAAGCAGCGCGCGGGGCAGGTCGGCGTGCTCTCCGGGCCGCCGCAGTCGACGTCGACCTCGCTCGCGTCCTGGATCCCGTTGGCGCAGATCAGCGGCGCGGAAGGGATGGCGCAGTCGAGGTAGTAGACCACCTCGGGGGCGATCAGATCCGTCGTCGCGCCGCCGGTGCTCGTCGACGATCCACCGCCCGCGCCCGTCGTCGCTGCCGTCGCCTTCGGCGGGAACTGGATCTTGAGGCGCAGCGCCCCTGCGCGCTGCACGCCGCCCGGATCGAGCTCGAAGATCGCCTGCGGGATGATCTCCGCGTACCGCGGGCAGCCGTCCTTCTCCGAGCTGGCGAGGACCTGGTTGGTGTTGAAG
>Ga0209181_10001226_pt1 | contig 45473 bp, 40 predicted proteins | sample MAT05_FD_187208 | JGI IMG/M metagenome (GOLD analysis project Ga0209181, IMG submission 187208) | Freshwater microbial communities from Lake Fryxell liftoff mats and glacier meltwater in Antarctica - MAT-05 (SPAdes) (version 2) | ecosystem: Environmental > Aquatic > Freshwater > Ice > Liftoff... | reverse complement strand
TGCTGGCAGGCATCGAAGGCTTTCTGGATGGCAACCGTGTCGTCGGTGGTGCCGTCCCCCTTCGCCCCGAACTCGGATTTGACGTTCCGGATCTTCGCGTCGGCGGGGAACGCGATGTCCGCACCGCTGGCGTGCGGGCAGGCTGCGACCATGATCGCCATCGCGACGCCAGCAGCCAGACAGGCCCATCGCATCGCGCGTCCTCCGCCGCCTAACACCTAGCTGGCTTCAAAATTGAAGCCGTAAATCTAGCGGGGGAGTTTGGTCGGGTTGGATGGGTAGAGAGGGCTCTCATGTCGGGGAGCGTGGAGTGATGGCGCGCCCGCGGCAAATCCGAATTGCGCTGGCCGCGCGCAGGGCGGTCTCATGTAGCGGGCAGGGCCGACAATGTCGCGCGGGCCGCATTTTTTTTGCTGGAATTTTCAGGGCGGCGGTTTTGCATCGTGCGTTGGTATGGCGGTCCCAAATGGTAATTCCCCGCATGAATACGCAGACTGGATCAATCACTGGATCGGCGTGGAGGTGAGGGTGCGGCGCGAGGCGCGGCGGTCGAACGCTTTTGCGCTGGCCAAGGCCTGCGGGGTGAGCGATCCGGCGATCCGGAACATCGAGCGTGGGGTGTGTAAAAACGGAGCGCTGGTTAAGACGCTGGCGCGGATCGTCGTGTGTTTTGACCTTTCGCTCCCGAAATTGATCCGGGCGGCGGAGTGCCGGGGGAAGAAGGCGGCGCAGCAGCGGCGGAAACGCTATGGGGATGGACCGGAAGTCACCCAAAGAATTGAATTTTAGCCGCGGATGAACGCGGATGAAACGCGGATCCAGAGCATGCGAAAGTTTTCCTATCGCGAAGATCCGCGTCCATCCGCGGCTCCGTTGAGTTTTGGTCCACGTCTGCGGCGGATGCTGGCGGGGCGGAATCCGATGAGTCTCTTTTCGCTTTTGATCGTTCTTCCGCGGCATCCGATGAGTCGTCGGGAGAATCCGGACATTCCCCCGCGGCTTCGGACCTTTCCGGGGCGGAATCCGATCGGTGGTTTCGAGGAATTCGATCATTCCTTTTCAGAATCCGATGAGTCTTTTCCGCAAGCGGACCCTTCCTTTTCCCCGTCGGACCTTTCCCTCCGACAAAACCTGGGACCAATTCAACGCTGGCCCGCGCCGCGATGCGCGCGCAGCTCACGGCCCTCTTTGGCGACGGGTAGGCGGGAGGGGTGGCTGGAAGCCGGAAGAATGGGCGCGGCCGCGGATGCCAAGACGATCGGGGCGCACCCATAGCGCCATCACGGTATTGGCTCAGTCCGGTAGGGAAGCCGCGCCGCGGGTTCCCACGCTGAAGGTAGGCGACCAGGCAGCCCGCGGCGCGATTTGTGGGAACCCGCGGCGCGATTCGTCGGAACCTGCGCCGCGATTTGTGGGAACCCGCGCCGCGATTTGTGGGAACCCGCGGCGCGGCTTCCCTACCGCAGTGGCTCACCTTCCTGGCGAACGCCTGCTTCCCACCGGTGCGCCGCCTCCCTACGCTGCGCGCCGATGTTTACGACCCGCAAGCCGCTGCCCGGCACGTCCCCTGGTCTGCTCGAGCCGATCCAGCGTGACCCAGCGCAGCAGATCAAACCGCAGATCAAGGTCGTGGAGTATGGAGGCGGCGACCTGACCGAGCGCGAAGTGGAATCCATCAACGATCTTCCGGACTGCGACGGTCCGGGGCGGGTCTACTGGATCGAGATCAATGGCACGGGCGACGGTACCATTCTTCGCGCGCTCGCGGAAAAATATCACCTCCATCCGCTCGCCCTCGAAGACGTGCTGCACACGCCGCAACGGCCGAAGATGGAGTCGTATGAAGACTATATCTTCATCATCGCCCAGATGCTCTACCGCGTGCCGGATGGCCGGATGGTCGGCGAGCAGGTGAGCATGTTTCTCGGCAAGAATCTGCTCATCACCATCCAGGAAGATCCCGAGTTCGATGTCTTTAATCCGGTTCGCGACCGGCTCCGCAGTGGCCGGGGATTCATCCGAAAACTCGGGCCGGACTATCTCGCCTACGCGCTGCTCGATGCGGTGATCGACCACTGTTTTCCCGTGCTCGAAGCCGTCGGCGACGCCCTCGAGGAGTTGGAAGATTCCATCCTCGAACGCCCGCGCCCCGAGTCAGTGGTGAGCATCCACGAATATCGCCGCACGCTCTTGCAGATGCGCCGCTTTGTCTGGCCGGAGCGCGATGTGGTGAGCGCGCTGCTCCACGACGAGAGCGGGCTGGTCTCCAAGGAAACGAAAGTCTACCTGCGCGACTGCTACGATCACACCATCCAGATCATGGATCTCGTGGAGAGCTATCGCGACGTGGCCAGTGGTCTCATGGAACTGTATCTCTCGGCCGTGGGAATGCGCACGAACGAGATCATGCGTGTGCTCACCGTGATGTCCTCGATCTTCATTCCGCTGACGTTCCTGGCCGGGCTCTACGGCATGAACTTCGACTACGACGGCGGCAACAAGCCACTCAACATGCCCGAGCTGCACCAGCCCCACGGCTACATCGTCTGCGTCGCCGTGATGATCGCCATCTCCGTCGGACAGATCATTTTCTTCAAACGCAAGAAGTGGCTGTGAGGGGAGTTGAGAATTGAAAGCTGAGCGTTGAGAGGCGCGCTCGCTTTCATCCTTTCAACTCTCAACCCTCAACTCTCAACCTTCCCCCAAAGTGCCCGGCATCCACCTCCACCGCAGCAACCACCTCGAAGCCCTCGCCGACGCGCTCACCCGCGTGATCGCCGCGCCGGGTTCCGACCCCTTCGCGCCCGAGATCGTCGTCGTGCAGAGCCTCGGCATGCGGCGCTGGATTCAGCTCGAACTCGCGCGCCGCACCGGCATCGCGATGAACGTCGAGTTCCCCTTCCCCGCCGATCTCGCCGACCGCGTGCTCCGCGCCACGCTACCCGGCGAGCGGAAGCCGGACGCCTTCTCGCGCGACGTGCTGCCCTGGCGGGTGCTCACGCTTTTCCCCCGCCTGCTCGGCCAGCCGGCGTTCGCCAGCCTGCGCAGTTACGCCAGCGGCGAGATGGGCGCGCTCAAGGAATTTCAGCTCGCGCAGAAAGTCGCCGGGCTCTTCGACCGCTACCTCGCCTATCGCCCCGAGCTGCTCCTCGGCTGGCAGCAAGGACGCTCCGCCGCTGGCCCCGAGGGCGACGACCATTGGCAGGCGCAGCTCTGGCGCGAGCTGATCCGCGACCACCGCGCCACGAACCCGCCCGAACTTTCGCGCCTCGTCGTGGAGCATTTTCGGGAGGGCCGGGTCAATCCGGCGGGGCTGCCCGCGCGGGTCAGCCTCTTCGGCATTTCCAGCCTGCCGCCGGTCTATCTCGAGCTGATCAATGTGCTCGGCACCGCGGCCGAGGTTCACCTGTTTCTCCTCGAACCCACCGGTGACTACTGGGCCGATCTCGTCACCCCGCGCGAACGCGAACGCGAAGCCCGCCGCACCCGGCTCAAGAATCTGCCCGAGGACGACGAGCCCGAACTCCGCAACGACCTGCTCGCCTCTCTCTGCAAGACCGGCCGCGACTTTTCCTGGCTGCTCCTCGACCGGCTCGACGCGGTCGCGGAGACGGAGTCATTCGTAGAGCCGCGCGGAGACACGCTGCTCGGCCAGCTCCAGGCGGACCTTTACTTTCAACGCGAATCTCCCACCCGCCGGCCCGTCGCGGCCGACGATCGTTCGCTGCAAATCCACTCCTGCCACAGCCCGCTGCGCGAGCTGGAAGTCCTCCACGATCAGCTCCTCGCGCGCTTCGCCGCGCAGCCCGATCTCACGCCGCGCGACATCCTCGTCACCATGCCGGATGTGGAAACTTACGCGCCCTTCATCGACGCCGTCTTCGGCGCGCCGGAAAGCGATGCGCTGCGTATCCCCTACACCATCGCCGACCGCGCCGCGCGTTCGGAGAACAGCATCGCCGCCGCGCTGCTCCAGGTGCTCGACCTCGTGAGCAGCCGCTTTCCCGCGCCCGCCGTGCTCGCGCTGCTCGACACGCCGGCGATCCGCGCGCGCTTCGATCTCACCGAAGCCGACCTGCCGCGGCTGCGCGATTGGGTGGAACGCAGCGGCATCCGCTGGGGCATCGACGAAGATCATCGCGCCAGCCTGGGTCTCCCGCGCTTCACCGAAAACACCTGGCGCGGCGGGCTCGATCGCCTGCTCCTCGGCTACGCGCTGCCGGGCGACGGCGCCACGCTCTTCGCCGGCGTGCTGCCCGAGCCGGGCATCGAGGGCCAGGCCGCCGTGCAGCTCGGGCAATTCGTGGATTTCGCCGAACGCGTCTTCGCGCACTGCACCGGGCTCGCCGCCCCGCGTCCGCCGGCGGCGTGGGAGCAATCGCTCCGCGCATTGCTCGACGATCTTTTCGATGAAGCCGACGAGTTCGCCGACGAACGCCGTCGCGTGAGCGCCGCGCTCGAAGCGCTCCGCGACACCCCCGCGCTCGCGGGCTTCGACGCCCCGCTGGAGTTTGCCGTCATCCGCACGCACCTCACCGGCGCGCTCGGCGACGACGCGTCGGGCAGCGGCTTCCTCGCCGGCCGCGTCACCTTCTGCGCGCTGAAGCCGATGCGCAGCATCCCCTTCCGCGTCATCTGCGTGCTCGGCCTCGACGACAACGCCTTCCCCCGCCGCAACCGTCCGCTGAGCTTCGATCTCATGGCGCAGCACCCGCGCCGCGGCGACCGCTCGATCCGCGACGACGACCGTTATCTTTTTCTCGAAGCACTCTTCTCCGCCCGCGAGACGCTGCACCTCAGCTACTGCGGCCTCTCCCCGCGCGACAACTCGGAGTCGCCGCCGAGCGTCATCGTTGCCGAGCTGCTCGACACCCTCGCGCGGCAATTCGCGCTGCCCGCGGACTTCGTGCTCCAGCATCCGCTCCAGCCATTCAGCGCCGTCTATTTCTCCGGGGAAAATACGCGCCTCTTCAGCTACTCCGCCGACAACGCCGCGGCCGCTCGCGAAGGCGCGGCGACGCGTCACCCCACCGCGCCTTTCGCCAAGCTGCGGCTCCCCGATCCGGAGCCGGAGTGGCGCGAAGTGTCGCTCGATCAGCTCACCGATTTCCTGACCAAGCCGGCGCGCTATTTCCTGAAAAACCGCCTCCGCATCCGGCTCCCCGATCTCGAACTTCCGCCCGCCGATTGCGAGCCGACCGGCCTCGACGCGCTCACCCGCCACCAGCTCCGCGAAGCAGTCGCGCACCGCAGCGTCGCCGCCCGCGCGCTCACCGCCGATCTCGTCGCGGCGCGGGCCACCGGCTCGCTCGCGCCGGGTTACGCGGGTGCGTCGGATTACGGGCTGCTCACCCGCGAGGTCGAGCTGCTCCTCGCCCGCCTCGGCCCGTCGCTCGATGCCGCGCCGCTCGATCCGCTCCCCGTTTTTTTCGAGGCCGATGGCTGGCGCCTCATTGGATCGCTTGCCGACATCCGGCCCGACGGCCTCATCCGCTTTCGCGCCGCGCGGCAAAAGCCCACCGATCAACTCCGCGCCTGGATCGCCCATCTCGCGCTGCAACTCACCACCGCGCCGACGCGCGTCACCACCTTTCACTCGCTCGACGCCACGGTGCGCTTTGCGCCGCTCGATGACCCCACCGCGCCGCTCACCACTCTGCTCCAGCTCTACGCCCGCGGACTCGTCGAACCGCTCCCGCTCTTCCCCGCCGCCGGTCTCGATTTCACCGAACGCGACCTCGGGCTCACCGGCCGCAGCGATCCGCTGCACGCGGCGCGCACGACCTTTGAAAAATCCGAGAGCGGCGACGCGTGGACGCGGCTCGCCTTTCGCGGCGTGGACGATCCGCTGGGCGGTGAGTTCACCGCGCTCGCTCCGCAAATCTGGCAGCCGCTGATCGCGGCGCGGGAGGAGTTGCCATGAATCGCACGTCGTTCGAGGTCGCCACCGCACCGCTGGAGCTGGGCGTCACGCAGCTCGAAGCCAGCGCCGGCACGGGCAAGACCTACACGCTCGCCGGGCTCTTCGTGCGGCTCATCGCGGAGGAAGATCTTGCGGTCGGCGAAATCCTCGTCACCACGTTCACCAAACCCGCCACCGCCGAGCTGCGCGACCGCATCCGCAAACTGCTGCGCGGCGCGGTGGCGATGTTCGACTCCGGTCCCGGCGACCACCCGCTGCTCGGCGCTTTGCACGCGCGTTACATCGCGGAGGCCGCGGTGATCCGGCCGCGGCTGGAACGCGCGCTGCGGCAGTTCGACGACGCGCTCATTTCCACCATCCACGGCTTCTGCCTGCGGCTGCTGGAAGAGCGCGCCTTCGAGAGCGGGCTGCCCTTCGACGCCGAGCCGTTGGAAGATGAAGCGGCGCTCCTCCGCGAGGTCGCGGACGACTATTGGCGGCAGCGAATCTATCCGGCGGAGCTGCGCATCGGAGCCTTTGCGCTGCTCGCCGCGCTGAGCGGCAATGCGCTCGTGCCGCTCCTCCGCTCCCGGCTCGCGCGGCCCAACATGACGATTCTCCCCGCCTACGATCCGGCCGCGCTCGCCGGGGCCGAGGCCGATCTGCGCGCCGCCTTCGCCGCCGTAGAGGAGGCGTGGCAGGCGGGCGAAAACGGGGTGCGCGGCATCTACGACGGCGCGGAACGCTGGGCGAAGAGTGAGATGAAAAAGCCCGAGGTCACCGCGAATCTGCTCGCCGCCGTGGGGCGCTGTTTCGCCGATCCGGCCGCCTGCCGCGACGACTACGCCGCGCTCGATTTTTTCCGCGCCGAAAACGTCGCCGCGCAAACGCTGCGCCGCGGAAAAAATCCGCCGCCGCCGCCGCCGCATCCCTTCTTCGACGCCTGCAGCGCCTTCGTCGCCGCGCGCGGCGCGTGGGTGCTCACGTTTCAGCATGAGTTCCTCGAGCAGGCGCCCGCCGAACTCGCGCGGCGCAAGGCGGAGCGAAACGTCCTTTCCTTCAACGACCTGCTCACCCGGCTGCGCGACGCGCTGCGCAGTCCGCGCGGTTCGGCGCTCGTCGCGAGCACGCGCGGGCGCTTCCGCGCGGCGCTGGTCGATGAGTTTCAGGACACCGATCCCGTGCAGGCGGAAATCTTCCAGCGACTCTTCACGGGTCACGGGCGGCTCTATCTCATCGGCGATCCGAAGCAGGCCATCTACGCCTTCCGCGGCGCGGATGTGTTCAGCTATCTCGACGCCGCCGCGCACGCGCAGCATCACCACGATCTCGCGGCGAATCAGCGCTCCGTCACCCCGCTCGTCGCGGCGGTGAATGCGATTTTCGCCCGGAATGCCGACGCGTTCGTGGTGCCCGGCATCGACTTCCGCGCGGCGATTCCCTCGGGCCGGCACGACCCGGCCGCGCTGACCGCAAGTGGCGCGATGGAGCCGCCGTTTTGTTTCTGGGTGTGGTCCGGCGAGGGTCTCGTGACGAAGGGCACGGCCAAGGAGCACCTGCCGGCGATGGTCGCGGAAGCGATCGTCGCGCAGCTCCAAAGCGGGCAAACGACGAAGGGGCGCGCGCTGAAACCTTCGGACTTCGCGGTGCTCACGGTCACGAATCCCGAGGCCGCGCTGATGCAGGCGGCGCTCGTGGCCGCGGGTCTCCCCGCGGTGGTGCTGAGCCGCGCGCGCGTGTTCGATTCGCCGGAGGCGGGCGAAATGCTCGCCCTGCTCCACGCGCTCGCCGCGCCGACGTTTGAACCCGCGGTGCGCGCGGCGCTCGCGACCACGGCGCTCGGCTTCACCGCGCTCAATCTCGCCACGCTGACCGAAGGCGGCTGGGAGCAAATTCTCGAGGCGTTTCTCCGGCGGCACACGCGCTGGCAGGCGGATGGTTTTCATGCGGCCTTCCGCGCGCTGCTGGTGGAGGAACACATTCGCCCGCGCCTCCTCGCCACACCCGACGGCGAACGACGGCTCACCAATCTCCTCCACCTCGCGGACCTCCTGCACCAGGCCGCGATCGCGCAGCGACTCGGCCCCGCCGCGCTGGTGCGCTGGCTGGCGTTGCAGATGACGGCGGGCACCGGCGGCGAGGAGCAGGAGCTCCGACTGGAGAGCGATGCGGAGGCGGTGAAAGTGGTGACCGTGCACAAAAGCAAGGGGCTGGAATTCGGCGTGGTCTGGTGCCCCTTCTCGTGGCGCGGCGCGGATCTTTTCGACGACACGCCGACGACTTTTCACGATCCCGCGACGAAGACGCTGGTACTCGATCTCGGCTCGCCCGATCACGCCGCGCACCGCGCCCGCACCGAGCACGAGCAACTTGCCGAACAAACCCGCCTGCTCTACGTCGCGCTGACCCGCGCGAAGCTGCAATGCCACTTCGTCTGGGGCCGCTTCAATCAATGCGCCAACTCCGCGGCCTCGTGGGTGCTGCATCCGCCGGGCGGCGCCGCCACCGACGCCGTGCCGACGCTGCGGGCGCGGGTACTCGACGACCAGACGCTGCGCACCGATCTCGCCGCGCTGGCCGCGACGCAGCCGGACTCGTTCGCCCTCGCCGATGTGCCGGAATTGCGCGGGCTGCGTTTCCACGTTCCCGCGAGCGCCGCTCCGCCGCGGCAGGCGCGCACTTTCACCGGACACATCCCGCGCGACTTCGCGATCGGCAGCTTCTCCTCGCTCACGGCTGACGCCTCCGGCGACGAGCGGGATTACGATCGCGACTCCGCGCCGAGCAGGCCGACGGTGCTCGCGACCGGCATCCACGCCTTCCCGCGCGGCCGGCGCGCGGGCACCTGCCTGCACGAGATTTTCGAGAAGCTGGACTTCATGGAACCGGCGACGATCGATCCGCTGGTGGCGCGGAAATTGGAGGGCTTCGGCTTTGGCCGGCCGGAGTTTCGCAGCGCGGTCGCGGCCAATGTGCGGGCCACGCTCGATGTCGCGCTCGCGCCCGGCGTGCGGCTCGCCGAGGTGCCGAAAAACCGGCGACTGAACGAGCTGGAATTTCATCTTCCCATCGGGCGACTCGATCCCGCGGGGCTGGAGCGCGTGCTCGGGGAAAAGCTCACCTTCCCCGCGCTCACGGGATTTTTGAAAGGCTTCATCGATCTTGTCTTCGAGCACGCGGGGAAGTTTTACATCACGGATTGGAAGTCGAACTGGCTCGGCACTTCCGCCGACGATTACCCGCCGGAAGCGGTCGCCGCGGAGATGCGCCGGCATCACTACGGCGTGCAGTACCATCTCTACTCCGTGGCCGTGCATCGCTACCTCGCGCAGCGCGTGCGGGGCTACGATTACGAACGCGATTTCGGCGGCGTGTTTTATGTCTTCCTGCGCGGCGTCGATCCGGCGCGGCCGGGGCTCGGCGTCTTTCACGATCGCCCGAGCCGCAGCCGCATCGACGCGCTCGACGCCCTGCTTTCCCCGCCCGCATGACCGACGACGAAATCCTTCCCTCCCCGCTCGACCGCCACTTCGCCGCGCTGCTGCTGCGGCTGAATGGCGCGCCCGACGCCGACCTCGCGCACGCCGTGGAAACGGTGAGCGCCTGGCACGGCGCGGGTCACACCTGCGTGCCGGGCGAAGCGCTCGGCGGCGAGCGGGTGCTCGCTAAGCTGCGCGCGTCTTCGGTGGTCGGCGCGCCGGGCGAATTTCGGCCGCTGATTCTCGATGCCGCGGGCCGTGTGTATCTGCAACGCTACTGGCGCTACGAGGCGGAGTTGGCGGCGTCGATCCGCGCGCGGTTGACCGACGCGGAGCACGATGCGAAGCGCCTCGCGGCGGGATTGAAGCGGCTTTTTCCCCAGGCGGCGAAAGACGACCTCCAGCGCGCCGCGGCCGAGACGGCGGTGCGGAAACGCTTCGCGGTGATCACGGGCGGGCCGGGCACGGGCAAGACGTTCACCGCGGCGCGGGTGCTGGCGCTGCTCGCAGAACAATTCACCGCGCTCGGCAAAACGCCACGGATCGCGCTGGCCGCGCCCACGGGCAAAGCGGCGGCGCGTTTGCAGGAATCGATTGCGAAGGCGCTCGGCGCAATGCCGGCCAGCGAGGCGCTTTTGCAGCTCGCCGCGAGCGAGGCGCGGACGCTCCACCGGTTGCTCGGCACGGTGCCGGATTCGCCGCAGTTTCGCCACGACCGCAACCGCCCGCTCGAGGTGGATGCGGTGATCGTGGACGAGGCGTCGATGGTGGACGTGGCGTTGATGGCGAAGCTCTTCGATGCGGTGCCGCCCGGCGCACGCGTGATCCTGCTCGGCGACAAGGATCAGCTCGCCAGCGTGGAGGCGGGCAATGTGCTCGGCGACATCTGCGGCGCGGGGGCGGCGGCGCGCACGGCGCCGCTCGCGGCGCACATCGTGGAGCTGCAGGCGGCGCGGCGCTTCGAGGGCGACAGCGGGATTCGCGAGTTGAGCGTGCGGGTGAATGCGGGCGACAGCGAGAGCGCGCTGGCGATTCTCCGTGACGGAAAATTCAGCGACGTGCGCGGCGCGGCGACTCCGGCCGCGCGGGCACTGGAGGGCGCGCTCGCTCCCGCGGTGATCGAAGGCTGCCGCGGCTTTCTCGAATGCACGAACCCGGCCGAGGCACTCGGCAAGCTGAATGGCTTCCGCATTCTCGCCGCGACCCGGCGCGGCCCGCACGGGGTGGAAAATCTGAACGCGCTCGCCGAGCGCATCCTCGCGAGCGCCGGCCTCATCGAACCCGTGTCCGCGCACTATCACGGTCGGCCGGTGCTAATCGGCACGAATGATTATCAGCTCCGGCTTTTCAACGGCGACGTGGGCCTCATCCTGCGCGACCCGGAGTCCGGCGGCGAGCTGCGCGCTTTTTTTATCGATGCCACCGGCGCGCTCCGCCGCGTGCTGCCCGCGCGACTCCCGCTGCACGAAACGAGCTTCGCGATGACGGTCCACAAAAGCCAGGGCTCGGAGTTTGGCCGGGTGCTGCTCGTTCTCCCCGACCGCGACTCGCCGGTAGCGACGCGTGAGCTGCTCTACACCGGCATCACGCGGGCGCGAACGGCTGTGGAAGTGTGGGCCGACGACGCGGTCCTGCGGCTGGCGCTTGCCCGGCGGACGGCGCGGGCGAGCGGTTTGCGCGAGGCGCTGTGGGGAGCATAGCGAGTAGATGGCGTGACTGTTTCAGGCTGAAACGTGGGCGGAAATGCGCAATGTCGCGCCTCGTTTGCCGCAAAGCGCCCATTTGGAGGTCGGCGGCAGCAAACCATCACCCTGAACTTCGGCAAAATTACCCTGCTCCATTTAATGCTTGTGCTGGGCAGCGCGGTGCGAGCCGAGGTCGTGCAGACAGATTTTTGTGTTTACGGAGCGACCTCGGGCGGGATCGCAGCGGCGATTCAGGCGGCGCGGATGGACAAGTCGGTGCGGTGGTGGATCCGTATGTGGTGCCGGGCGTGGCCGCAAGCGGGTTGCTGCCCGGCGTGTAGAGAGGCCCTGCCGGGGTGATCGGACCGGGCGTTACGATGCTGTAGACTTTGAACCGCGGCGGACAGCGCGGGCCTGGCTTCCCGCGAAATGGATTCGCGCGTCGCCCAGCGCGTCGTCAAAGCGACCATCGGCACCAACCTGCCCGTGACCACGGTTGCCAACGACGGCTTTTTCCTCACCCCGGTCCCCGCTCCCGATCGCGTGGGCCTGGCGCAGCGTCCTGCCGCGCCAGGCGGAATGTGAAAACCTCGCCGTGCCGTTTGCGTTGTCGGCGTCGCATGTGGCGTTCGGGGCGCTCACCCGAGCCATTGAACGATCCGGCGATTTCCAGCGACGACGCCGACCCGGAGAACGACAGCTTCCGCAACCTCACGGAATACGCGCTCGGACTCGAACCGCTCATCCTCGAACCGAACGCGACGCAAAGCGGCTGGGACGCCGAGGGGCACCTCACGCTGACTTACCGGCAGCGCCGCGGCGCGACGGACGTGACGACTCTGGCCGAGGGTTCCGCGAATCTTTCCGCTTGGTCATCCGCCACCAGCGTGGTGCAGGAAATCGCCCGCGACCCGCAGGGCGATTTCGATCAGGTCACGGTGCGGCTGGTTCCACCGGGCCCGGTCACTGGCTTCCTGCGCGTCCGCGTCACGCGGCCGTCGGTGCCGTAGCGCCCGCGCGTTCCGCCACGAGTCGGCCGCGCGTCCGCCTAGCGCCGACCGCGCTTGGCGCCGAAGGAGTAGCCGCGCAGCGTCCGCACGCCCTTGCCGAAGCCACCCGCGGGGATCTGGTCTTCGTTGAAAAGCGTGGTGTAGAGGTAGTCGAAACCTTCCAGCTTCAAGCGCGGGATTTTCGCGCCAATGAAGCGCTCAATCGAGCGAACGTGGTCCATCTCCTCCGCGGTGAAAATCGTGAACGCATCGCCCGTGAGTTGCGCCCGGCCAGTGCGGCCGATTCGATGAACGTAATCTTCGGGGTGCCCCGGCACGTCGTAATTGATCACATGGCTCACGCCCGCCACGTCCAACCCGCGCGCCGCGATGTCCGTCGCCACCATCACTTCGTATTTTCCGCTCTTGAAGCCGGCGAGCGCCTCCTCTCGTTCGTTCTGGGTGCGGTTGGAGTGCAGCGCCGCGACGGCGTGTTTCATTTCCTTGAGCCGATGCGCCACCTTGTCGGCCATGATTTTTGTGCTCGTGAAAATGATGCAGCTATCGAAGTTCGTCCGCTCCAGCATCGCGATGAGCAGGTCGAATTTCTGATCCTTCGCCACCGGGTAGAGCGCATGCGTGATCGTCTCCGCCGGTGAACGCCGCGCGCCGATCTCCACGGCTTCCGGATCCTTGAGCAGCCACTTCGTCATCGTCTCCAGTTCGGGCGGCAGCGTTGCGGAGAAAAACATGGTCTGCCGCTGCTTCGGCACGCGATCCACGATCCGGCGGACTTGCGGCAGGAAGCCCATGTCGAGCATCCGGTCCACTTCATCGAGCACGAGGTACTGGATATCCTTGAGATTCGCGGTGCCGTCTTCGAGAAAATCGAGCAAGCGGCCGGGCGTGGCGACGAGGATGTCCATGCCCGCCTGAAGCTGTTCCCGCTGCTTGCCGTAGCCCACGCCGCCGTGGATCAGCGCCACCTTCAAATCCATGAACCGTGCGAAATCGCGAAACGCCGTCTCCACTTGCGCCGCCAGTTCGCGGGTCGGCTCCAGAATCAGAGCGCGGAGGGAGCCGTGCGCGTTGAGTTTGGTCAGGATCGGCAGCCCGAAGGCCGCGGTCTTGCCCGTGCCGGTCTGCGCCGAACCCATCATGTCCTTCCCGCTTAAAATGATCGGAAAAGCCCTGAGTTGAATTGGGGTTGGATCGACGTAGCCCATCGACTCCACCCCGCGAACGACTTCTTCATGAAGTCCAAAATCCTTGAATGACATCGGTGGAACGTAGGCCTTGCCCACTCTACGGCGCAACAAGCATTTCCCACCGGCAGCGCCTCCGGCCCGGTAGCGAAGCCGCACCGCGGGTTCCCTCCCCGGTGCCGAAACCACGCCGCGGGTTCCTCGCCCAGTGCCGAAACCACGCCGCGGGTTCCTCCCCGGTGCCGAAACCACGCCGCGGGTTCCTCCCCGGTGCCGAAACCACGCCGCGGGTTCCCCGCCCGGTAGGGAAGCCGCGCCGCGGGTTCCTGTTTGGTCGATTCCAGACCAGATAGGGAACCCGCGGCGCGGCTTCCCGACCGCGATTTCCTGAAACCACGACCCATGCCGCGCACGGTCGCACCCCGGTTGAGCCTCCATATGGCCGATTGCTTTGGCCGGCGACTTGCTTTTCCGGTTGCGCCAAAGGGGCTTTCCCCGTATCTCTCCCGCCTTTCATTCACCCTCCCCGCCCATACTCCAAGCCCTTCGTGTTTTCCCGCATCCCCTTCGAAAAAGTGAACTGGGTCACCAGTTCGTTCCTCATCGGCACCTTCGTCCTCTCCCTCACCGCGGTGCCACTCTACATCTGGCACTTCGGGATCGACTGGTTTCAGATCGCCCTCTTTTTCGTGATGTTCGCCGCCTGCGGCTTCAGCATCACCCTCGGGTATCACCGGCTCTATTCGCATCTCTCCTTTCAAGCCCACTGGACCGTGCGCCTCTTCGTCCTGATCTTCGGCGCGGCGGCTTTTGAAAATTCCGCTCTTCTCTGGGCCTGCGAACACCGCACTCATCATAAGCACGTCGACCACGACGAAGATCCCTACGACATCAGCAAGGGACTCTTCCACGCCCACATCGGCTGGCTGCTCTTCAAACTCTCGCCGCCCCCGCCTTTCGACAACGTGAGCGACATGAAACGCGACCCGCTGGTCATGTGGCAGCACCGCAACGTCCAATACATCGGCGCCTTCGTTGCGTTTATCTTCCCCGCCATCCTCGGTTACTTCTGGGGCGGTTGGCCCTCCGCGCTCGGCGCCTTCCTCATCGCCGGTGTCGCCCGCGTCGTCTTCCTCCAGCACTGCACCTTCTGCATCAATTCGCTCTGCCATTACATCGGCACGCGCCCGTATTCCTCCAAGTGCAGCGCCCGCGACTCCTGGATCATGGCCGTCTTCACTTTCGGCGAAGGCTACCACAATTTTCACCACGAGTTTCAGCACGACTACCGCAACGGCGTGAAGCCCTGGCAGTTCGACCCCACCAAGTGGATCATCTGGACGCTGGCCAAATTCGGCCTCGCCTCGAAACTCCGCACCGTTCCTTCCGAGAAAATCCTCCTCTCCGAACTCGCCGAAGCCCAGCGCCAGCTCGAAACGCATCTGGAAAAACACGACCTCCCAGCCGCCGCCCGCGCTTACATCACAGGCGCTTACGAACGCCTGCAGGCCACCGCGAACGAGTGGGCGCAATTCAAGGCCGCACAGATGGAAATCACCCGCGAGATGCTCGCCGGACTCAGCCAGGAAATTCGCGACGCCGTCGCCAGCCTCAAGCTGCGTCATCTCGACGAAAAGGCCGGCAGCGCGAGCTAAGCCGCCCCATTCCCGAGCGCGGGGACGCGGTTCAGTTCAGACCGGTGGCCCTGATTTTTCGCCGCGGCAAAATCGCGCCATGCCCCGGCAGCCCTCCCTCGTCTTCCGCAGCCTCGAGCCGCTCATCCGCGCGCTCTGGCCAATCTTCCTTGGCTGCACGGCCTTCGTCACCATCTTGTGGTGGGCGGGCGATTCGTGGCTAAACCACATCACCAACCCCGGCCTGAAGGCCGCGCTCGCCTTCATCGTCCGCTCCGCCGACGCCGCCTGGCTACTCCTCGGCGCCCTGAACCTCTACCTCGAACTGGCCGCGCGCGAAGGCATCGCGCGAGCGCGAAGCGTCGCCTTGGTCGTCTTCGGCGCCGCGATCGCCGCCGCTTGGGCGAGTGTGATCACCGGCCATCCCCTCGGCCACGTCGTCTACACCGGCCAGCTCGGCGCCCGCATCGGCCCGGTTCCCCTCGGGTGGTTGCTCCTTTGGTTCGTCGTCGTTCCCGGCGCACGCGCCTTCCTCGTTCACTTCTGGCCACGCCTCAGCCACACCGCCATCTCCGCCGCCACCGGCGTCGTCGCGCTGCTCACCGACCTGAACCTCGAACCGCTCGCCGTCAAACTGCGCCTCTACTGGTTTTGGTACGTCGATGGAACCACGACCCCGGCCAGCCCGCCTTGGAGCAACTACGTCACCTGGTTCCTCCTCGCCACCGCGCTCGCCTGGTTCGCCCGCGAACAAAAGATCGCCACCGCCCGCACCGACAATCTTCGCGGCCCGTGGGTAATCATGATCGTGAACGGCGTCTTTCTCCTCGGGCATCTCCGCAGCCTGATCGCTCGCTGAGCGAAAATTGCAGCAACGATTCGCGCTCCAGCGGCGTTATCTTCGGCACATGAAAACGGGATTCTTCCAGCGAATCAGGGGCGCGTTCCGCCGCGAACCGCAGCTTCATCCAGTCGATCGCCAGATGGCGAAAAAGTGGATCAAGGAGCGGCTCGTCGCCGTCTTCCCGCAGCTCCGCAACAACCCCCGGGCTCTCGAACGGGCCTATCAGGATCTCGGCATGGACGTGGAGCCCGGCCACGACGAAGGCGACGCCGAAGCGGTCTTCGTGCTGAACGCCCCGGACCTTCGATAACCCCGCGCAGACGCCGGGGACCACACGCGTCCCGCGCGTTGGCAAAGGCGTCCCGCCTTCGCGAACTTCCGGAAGCGTGGGCACTTCGGTTAGATCGTCCCTTTCGGCAACGCCTCGATTCGCGAAGCGTCCGCCCACCCGCCTTACCTGATCATCTGCTCCAGCGCGGGATCCGGCTCGGCACCCAGTTCCGTGGCCCGCTTGTAGCACTTCCGCGCGCCCTCTTTGTTCGGCGGCTGTTGCGTCGCAAAGACCACCGCGAGATTGAAATGCGCATCCGCATAAGTCGGATCGAGCGCCGTCGCCGTTTCCAACTCCTTCTGTGCCGCTTCCTGCCAGCCCTTCTGGCTCGCCGTGATCCCGAGATAATTGTGCGCCGTCGCATTCTTCGGATTGATCGCCAGCGCCTTGGTCAGCTCGGTCACCGCTTCGTCGTACTTGCCCTGGCTGTAATAGACGATCCCGAGCGTGCAGTGCGAAAAGCCGTCTTCCGGCGCGATCGCAATCGCTTTCCTGAACATCTCCTCGGCGCGTTTCAGCTTGTCGGCACGGAAGTAAACCACGCCGAGGTTGGACAGCGTGTAGAGATTGTTCGGCGCCTGCGTCAGCACCTTCTCGTAGACGCGCTCCGCTTCGCGGTAATTCCCCTTGTCGAATTCATCCTTCCCTTGCCGCGCCAGCGAGGCGAGTTCGGGGGGCAGGTTCATCACCGCGCTGCTCACGTTCGCCGTGCCGGCGGGATTCGTGGCCAGCGGATTCTCCGCGGGCGCTTTGGGGTCGGCCGGTTTCGCCGGCGTGTTTTCGGGCAACGGCGCAGTCTCGGCCGGCGGCATCGTTTTCGACGGAACGGGAGTCGTCGCTTTGGCCAGCAGCGTTTCCGTCGGCTTCGCTCCGGTCAGGCCATCAGGAAGAGCGGAAAACGGAGCCGGGCCGGTTCGCGGCACTCTGATCCCCGTGTCGAGGCTGAGCGCCGGTTTCGTCTCGGGAGCCGTGGTGGTCGAAGGGTCGGCGGGCGCTGGCGCGGGGGGGGCAGGCGCGGGCGGCGTCCTACTCGCGACATTGGCGGAAGGAGGCACCGCAGCCGCGGGCGCGGTCTGCACCTCTGGAGCAGGCGCGGGCGGCGCGGCGGTCGGCAACGGCGGCTCTGCGCTCGACGTCGTGGCCGAAAGCGGGGCCGCGATGGAAATCTCGCTGTCACTGATTTGCAGCTCCGGCTTCTTGAAGAGCGCGCGCTCCTTGTCGGTGAGTTTTACGATTGGGCCGGACAGATATTCGACCTGATCCATGAGCACCTTCGATTTGCTCTCGAGTTTCGCCAGTTCGCCGATGACCAGCTTCTTGGTCTGCGCGCGGCGCGCCTCTTCCTTCTGCCCGCGCAGCACGATGCCGCGGAGCACGTCGTTCTCCGCCAGCAGCCGCGTCCGCTCGCCGACGCTCTTCGCATCGGTCGACTTTTGTTCGGCGATCTGCGTGTTCGCCTGTGAGAGCCGCTGCTGCAAATCGGCCATCTGCTTTTGGTAATCGACGCTATCCTGCTGCGCCTTGGCGAGCTGCCCCTGGAGCGAACTCGCGTCCTTGCGCAGCGAAGCGATTTCCTGATCCTTCTTCACCCCATCGGTCTTGAAATCGTTGATGCTCTTCTCCGCGTCGGTCAGCCGAGCCATCAGCGACGTGTTGTCGGCGATCAGCTTGTCCACCTGCTTCTGCGCCTCCTTCATCTTCGCCACCTGCGAAAGCGCCTCGTCGCGCGCGGCGGTCACGGACTTCAAATCCGTCTGCGTGCGGCTGAGTTGGATGACGAGGTCGTTCTTCTCCTTGCGCGTCTCGTCGAGCTGCTTTTCGTAACCGGCGATTTTGCCGGGCACCTCCCCGCTCGCTTGCTCGGCGGCGGCTTTCTCCTGGCTCAGGCGTGAAATTTTCACCTGCGTGGCGCGGACCCGGTCGGCAAGCTGCTCGCGATATTCGGCCTCGGCGTCGGCCTCGAACTTCAACTCGCGCATCTGCTTCTTCACGTTCGCCAGTTCGGCGGAAAGTTGCTTCGTCGCCTCCGACTCGCCACCCTCGCGCGCCTTGGTCAGCGCCGCCTCGGCACTGGCCGCGCGCTGCGTCAGCTCCCCCTGTTTTTTATCCGCCGCCTGCCGGGCCGCCGTGGCCTGCACGAGTTGCGCGGCGAGTTCGCTCTTCTCCCGCTCCGCCCGCGCCGCCTCGGCCCGCACCTTTTCCAGCTCCTTCTGCATCCGCTCCAGCCGTTGCTCCACTTCCTTGGCCGGCGTGCTCGCCGGGAGATCGGGCTCCACCATTTGCCGCTGCGGCAGCACCGGCACGGGTTGACGCACCGTCCTCGTGGCCGGTGGCGCCGTCGGCAAAATTTCATCCGGCAATCCCGGCAACGGATTGCGCGCCGTGCTGGCCGGCGCGGCGGGCGGCGCGACTTCCGGCGCGGGCTGCCCCTTCGCTCCGCCGACCTGGCCGATCCGATCCTGCACGCGCCCGAGTGCCTCCGCCGTGCGCTTCTTGCGGTAGTCGATGATCGACGGCTGCCACGAAGGATTCTTCTCCGAAATCTGGTCGAGCATCTGCGCCGCGTAGCGAAGCTTCGACACCGCCTCTTTCAAATTGCCGGCCTGTTCCGCCTTTTCCCCCGCTTGCACCGCCATGTAGGCGCTGACGAAAAGGTCGCCCGGATCGGACGACTGCGCGTAGAGAGAGTGCAGCCCAAGGGCGACACAGGCGAATACAGACAGGGCGAGCGGTCGCATAAAGTAGTGGTGGGAGAAACGCGGATAGTAGCGCATTGACTCTCCCTTGCAATCAGTTCTCCATCCGCCGCCGTGAGGAAATTTCCTGACCGACCAGCCGCCGAACCGCATGCCCGCTGGATCGGCAGCCCCCTGCTTGCGGCCTTCGCAGCCGCGCAGACCGACGCCCATCGAATCGCCACCGCGAGCGAAGCGTGGCTCGAACGCTTCGGCGACGACCTGCTGCTTTCCTACCAAAACGACCCCGCCCGCGCTGCGCTGCTCGCCGGCCTCGGCTCGTGGGAAGCCGAGCACGGCTGGCCGCATCGCCGACTCTTCGGCAAATTCATCCCGCTGCAAAACGCCGACCGGATCGCGCCCGAACTGCTCGACGGCGAGCCCGGCCTCCCGCTCGAAACCGTGGTCCGCGAAAACGGTATCCGCTACGGCCTCGACTTCGCCGCCGGCTACTCCGCCGGGCTGTTCATCGATCAACGCGCGAACCGCGCCGTCGTTCGTCGGCCAGCAATCCGCCGACTGCTCAACACCTTCGCCTACACCTGCTCCTTTTCCGTCGCCGCCGCGCTCGCCGGTGCCGAGACCGTGAGCATCGACCTCTCGAAAAAATCCCTCGACCGCGGCCGCGCCAATTTCGCGCTCAACTCCATCGACCTCCAGCCGCACCGTTTCCTTGCCGACGATGTGCTCGAAGTCCTTCCCCGCCTCGCCCGACGTGGCGAAAAGTTCGACTGCATCATCCTGGATCCTCCGACCTTTTCCCGCGGCCACAAAGGCCGCCGCTTCCAAGTCGAACACGATCTGGAAACCCTGCTCACCCACGCCATCGAAGTCGCCACCCCGCGCGCGCGGATTCTCCTCTCCACGAACTGCACCCGCCTCGCCCGCCGCGAACTCGAACGCCTCGCCCACTTCGCCCTGAAGCTCAACCGCCGCGCCGGCGACCTCCACGCCGAACCCGCTCTCCCCGACTTCCCGCCCGGCACCGGCGCGCAGACCCTTTGGCTCACACTTAAACAGTGAGTTTTTCCACTCGCCGCGGCCTCCGGCGCTTTTCGCTCGCGCCTACTCGCTCGCGTCCAGCCGCTTCAAAATCGCCGCTTCGATCCGATCCGCGCGGTCTTTGATGCTGCCGTCCACGCTGCGCATCTTCCCGAAGAGCGCCTTGTTGTAAGCCCGCTGCGCCTTGCGCGCTTCGGCGTCTTCCGTGGCGCCATCGGCTTTCTCTTTCAGCTTCTGCACTTCCGGATCCTGGAGCGCTTTTTCCTTGGCGACTTCGTAGCGAAATTTTTCCTGCGCTTCCGCATCCGCATCGCTCGAGGGCGCGACGGGAGCTTTGCGCGCCGGAGTGGCCGCGGGCGCGGTGCCGGCGGTGGAGCCGGTCTTTTTCGTCACCTTCGGCGGCGCGGGAGCAGGCTTCACAGCTTGCTTCGGCACCCCGTCCTCGGCCCCGGTCGGTGCGGGATTTTCCGCAGCGGCGGGTTCCTTCACCTTCGGCGCCTTGGTCGTCGCGGGAGCGGTGGTCGTGGTCGACGTGCCGCTCGTCGTGGCAGGTTTCGGTTTGCGAACGCGCGGCGTGGGTTTCGGTGTGGCGACGGGAGCCGGAGTCTCCGCGGCGGGAGGCGCAGCCTTTGGTTTGCGCCGGCCGAACAGCCGATCCCAGAAAGATCGCGGACGCTCTTCCTCCACTTCCGGCGTGGCTTCTCCAGCCCCGTCGCGCTTTCCCACGAACGCCACGCGTTTCGATCTCTGGCCAGAGGTGGTCGTCGTCGCCGTCGGCTCGGGTGCCGGCGCCGTCGCGGGTTTCTTAGCCGTGGTGGTCGCCGTCGAGGAGATCTTCCGCGGCGCCGGCGCGGCGGCAGCTTTTTTTACCGCGGGCTTCGGCTCGCTCGGCTCCGCCGCGGGCGCGGCGATATCGGGAGAGGTGGCTGCCTCTTGGGCGGAAGCGGCGGCAGAGGCGAACCCGAGAAGGGCAATCACGAGCGGGAGCGGTCGGAGCATAGGGTGGAACACGGATGAAAACTTGCTGTGTAAGGCAAAATTCCTCGAAGGCAAGCGCCGTGACCGCTCGGCGGCGGCGCGGAAGGCGCGCACGGAAGAGGATTGAAGCCGCGCGTGAATGATGGGAGAGAAACGCCCGGCTCCGCCGACCCGCTCCACATGACCTCCCCTGCTCCCGCTTCCCTCGACCCCCGCTCGTGGGTCGAGATCGATCTCGACGCGCTCCGCCACAATGCCACCGCCGTGCGCAATCAGGCCGGCCCGGAGCGCCGCATCATGGCCATCGTCAAGGCCAACGCCTATGGCCACGGGCTCGGTCCCGTCGTCCGCGCGCTCGCCGGTCACGTCGATCTCTTCGGCGTGGCGAACGTCACCGAAGGACTCGAACTTCGCACCCACCTGCCCGACGCCGAAGTCTTTCTCCTCGGCCCCGCGCTCCCCCACGAACGCGCCGAGATCGTCCGCGCCGGCTTCATCCCATCCATCTCGGATGCCGACGAAGCCCGTGCCTTCGCCGAGCACGCCAAAGGTGCCCCGATCCCCATCCATCTCGTCATGGATACCGGCATGGGCCGCATGGGCGTGTGGCAGGAAGAAGCCCTGCAGGTCGTGCAAAAAATCCTCGAAGTGCCCGCCGTGAAGATCACCGGCCTCGCTTCGCATCTCCCCTCAGCCGACGACGACAACCACTTCACCCAGCGCCAGCTCGTGCGCTTCCACGCCTTCGCCGTCCAGCTTCGCAATGCCGGCGTCGAGGCCGCCACGCTCCACATCGAAAACAGCGCCGGTCTGCTCGGCCACATCCAGCAGGCGGGCGACATGGTCCGACCTGGCATCATGCTTTACGGCCACGCTCCCATGCCGCAGTGGCAGCACGTCCTCCGCCCCGCCCTCACCTGGAAGACCCGCATCGCCCTCATCCGACAGGTGAGCGGCGGACGCAGCATCAGCTACGGCCGCACCTACGTCACCACGCGCGGCACCCACATCGGCACGTTGCCAGTGGGTTATGCCGATGGCTTCCAGCGCCAGCTCTCCGGGCAGAATGCGCACGTCCTCATCGGCGGCCGCCGCTGCCTCGTCGTCGGCCGCGTCACCATGGATCAGATCATGGTTGACCTCGCGCCCACACTCGACCCGAAAGTCGGCGACGAAGTCGTCCTCATCGGCTCGCAGGGTTCCGACACCATCCCCGTCGCCGAAGTCGCCAAAAAGGCCGACACCATTCCGTGGGAAATCTTCACCGGCATCGGCCATCGCGTCGTCCGCCGTTACCTCGGCGAAGCGAGCCGCCCGCCCGAGCCGGTCGCCGTCAAGCCCATCGCACAGGCCCCGCTTTCGCCCCTGCTCCCGCCGCCTCTTCCGCTCCCGCCGCACGTCTCCGGCGGGGCAAATCTACCCGAGAAAAAGTAGGCTCCCTCCGCTTCCTGCCCGTTCATGCTCCAGATCGTCTTCAATGAAATCTCCGCCGCCGAGATGGCCGCGCTGCCCAAGGAAATGCAGCTCGATCTGCTCGACGAATTCGACGTGCTCCCGGAGGACATCGAGAATGCGGACGACAAAAAATTCGGCGTCGTCGAGCGCGACGGCAAGCGGCTCTTCCGCTACCGCGCGAAGGACTACCGCATCTACTTCGAGCGCGCCCCGGAGGGCATCACCGTCCACCGCGTGCTCCACAAAAACACCATCCGCGACTTCCTCTTCCGCGCGAAACTTCCGATGACCGAGGCGGAGCATGGGAATAACGGGGGTTGGCGGGTGGGCGAGCGCGAGGACGACCAGCTCGGTCGGGAAAAGGGCTTCTGGAAGCTCATCGAGGAAGGCAAACGAACGCGCCGGAACTAGCGTGAATCTCAAGCTCTTCGGCTGCATCGCCATGGGCGTTTTTGTCGTCCACCTCGGCGTCTTCATGATCCTGGGCCATCTCCGGCCCAAGCCGCCCAAACCGCTCGAACCGAATTTCAAAGTCCGCTCGCAAACCGTCGTCGACCGCGAAACCGGCGAGACCACCGTCTACCGCGAGATCACCGTCAGCACCCGGCTGGGCACGCCATCCGCGACGCCGCGAGCCGAAAAATTCCTCGCTGAACCACCAATTAGCCAGGCAGTGACCACCACGAAACCGGCGAAATAAACGAAACGTCCAGCGGATCTGGTAGGGAAGCCGCGCCGCAGGTTCCCAAGCTCAGCGACCAGGGAACCCGCGGCGCGGCTTCCCTACCGCAACCTCCTCCAATCGATTCACCACCCTTCTCCTTTCCGATGAATCTTTACCCCGATGAAGCCGCGCGCCGCGCGCTCTTCCCCGTCTGCCGCGACAAAATCTTCCTCGCCCACGCCGGCGTCACCGCCCTCCCCGGCCCCGTCGCCGACGCCGTGTGCGACTACACCCGCCTCTCCGCCGAAAACCCCCAGGAGTTCGGCGACGTGCTCCGCGACATCAAAGAATCGCGCCAGGTTTGCGCCGACTTCATCGGCGCCGGCCCCGACGAAATCGCCCTCCTCGGCCCCACCTCCCTCGGCCTCTCCCTCTTCGCCAATGGCCTCGACTGGCAGCCCGGCGACGAAGTCCTCTGCTACCACGCCGACTACCCCGCCAACGTCTACCCCTGGATGGACCTCGCCCGCCGCGGCGTCACCGTCCGTTACCTCCAGCCCGCGCAGCCCGGCGAAATCACCCCCGACCTCGTCGCCGCCGCGCTCACTCCGCAGACCCGCCTCGTCGCCCTCGCCAGCGCCCACTTCCTCACCGGGTACCGCCTCGATGTCGACACCATCGGCCAGCTCCTCCACGCCCGCGGCATCCTCTTCTCCCTCGACGCCATCCAAACCCTCGGCGCCTTCCCCACCCGCGTCACCCACGTCGATTTCCTCAGCGCCGACGCCCACAAATGGCTCCTCGGCCCCCTTGCCATCGGCATCGTCATGGTCAAGCGCGAGCACTTCGAGCGGCTCCGCCCCACCCTCCTTGGCGCCTGGAACGTCATCTCCCCAAACTACGAGGCCCTCGACGAAATCCGCTTTCACCCCACCGCCCAGCGCTACGAACCCGGCGTGCTCAACGTCGCCGGCATCTACGGAATGCGCGCCGCCATCGAACTCATCAACGCCCACGGTATCGACCGCGTCGCCGCCCGTCTGCTCGAGTTGAAAGCGCACCTCCTCGCGCAGATCGAGCCGCTCGGCTACGAAGTCCTCGGCCCGCGCGAAGGCCCCACCGCCACCGGCATCACCACCTTCCGCCACCCCGAGCGCGACCACGCGGCCCTCTTCGCCGCCCTCGAACGCGCCGGCATCGTCGCCTCCCTCCGCCACCGCGCCGGCCTCGATTACCTCCGCTTCAGCCCCCACCTCTACAACACCGAAGCCGAGCTCGACCGCGCCGTCGAAGTCCTCCGCAGCGGAGCGTAACGACCGGGGTTTCCCCCTCGACCATGCGCCTTCCAGCCCGTAGCCTCCCGGCACCATGAGCGCCGCATCCCAGATGCTCGACATCCCCGAGGTCCGTGCCCGCATTTCCGCACTCTCGGTCGCTGACTATCACCACCTCCCCGAACTCAACGAGAACGGTCGGCGCACCGAACTCATTCGCGGAATCGTCATCGAGAAAATGTCCAAACCCCCGCTGCACTCCGGCATCGCCTCCCACCTCTACGATCTGATTCGCCCGCAGATTCCGCCCGGCTGCTGGCTGCGGAAAGAGGAGCCCCTGACCCTGCGCGATTCCGAACCCGAACCCGACCTCTCCCTCATCGTCGGCCAGCGGAGCGACTTCGCCGCGTCTCACCCTACCACCGCCGCCCTCGTCATCGAGATTGCCATCACCTCCGCCGCCGAAGATCGCGCCCTGGCCCGCCTCTACGCCGAGGCCGGTGTGGAGGAATACTGGATCGTCCTCCCGCGCGAGCGCCGGATCGAAGTCCACCGCCAGCCCCAGGCCGGCACCTACGCGGACCAGACCGTAGTGGAAGGCGACACCGCGCTCGCCTGCGGGCGCGTCGCCGGCGTCAGCGTCGCGCTGGGCTCGCTCTTCGACTGACCCGCCGCGTCGACCGAGGCGGCAGACCTCTGGAGGCGGCTTCGCCGAATCCGGAAAAGTACCGGTCAGCTCTGCCGCCACCTTCTCGGAAAAACGAACCCCTCCGCAGAATTCTGCCGGGCATTCGTAATTTTACGAAACCACTTCCAGACGCAACGAAACTGGCTTCCGCCTTCTGGCGGTCGTTTCGGGATTTAATCCCCCGGCCTATCCCCCGCCCGTCGCCTTAGCTCCAGCGACTTCGAGACCATCCCCGCCGCTACCCCACCGCGGAACGGATTTTCCAGCAGCGGGGAAACGTCGCGGCCTGTTAGTCAGGCCGAGAGGTGATGAGATCAGCGTTTCCCTAAAGATTGGCGTGGGCGACTGGTTTGCCGTCGGCGGTGGTTTTGATTTCCACTTTGTGCAAGGAGGCGGGATGCACACCTTTAGGAAGGCGTTTGAGGCCGAGCGTTCCCTTGCGGGTGGTGCGCAGCTTGAGCGATTTGCCGCCATTGAAGGTGACGGTCACAGGCGTCTTGGCCGGCAGTCCTTTGGCGACGAGGGCAAAGCGCTGCGCGAGCACCTTCTTCTTTTTGACTTTGCTGCGGACCTGGACTTTTCCCGAGATGTCGGAGTGATCGTCGGCACCTTCAATTTCGACTTCGGCCTCGAAATTCCCGTCCTGTTCCGGACCGAGCTCAGCCGTAAACACGACGACTCCGGGAACGGTGACGCCGGTGGCATCGGTGGTGGATGCCGTGGTGACGGTGAGCTTGCCGATGTCGAGCGGGTTGAACCCGGCGGGGAAGGGTGTTCCGTCCGCCCCGCCAAAGTGGGCGTAGCTATCCTCACCGATAAAGGGACCGATGTCTTCATTCGGATCGGGCACGGGGTCCACATCGTCTCCATTACCGTCATCAACCTCGGCCGGGCCGTCGACTTCGACCTCCAGCCCGCCATCCTCTTCAACCTCATCGTCCTCATCGTCCTCATCGTCCTCCTCCAGCACGGGATCGGGAGGCTCCGGGACGAGGCTGAACGTCCCAAGCTGGGTGACCCTGGTGCTGTCGGCAAGGCTGGTGGTGGTGATCACATAGTCGCCGAAGGCGAGGCCGAACATCACGAGGTCGAGCGTCGCCGTGATCGCCCCGCTGTCGTTGTAGACGTGCAGGAATCCCTTGCCGGAGACGCCGGGGGCACCGGGTTCGACCGGCGCATTGGGCCCCGGCACCAAATCGAAGTCCGACTCGAGGACTTCAGTTCCCACGACCTCGCCGCCGCGCTCGTCGTCGTCCTCGATTTCATTTTCGTCTGCACGGAGATAGGCGGGAGCCATGGCCAGCCCTGCAGCGAGCAGGGTGGTGAGAAGAATGCGCGGTCCTTGTTTCAGATGGTTCATTAGTTCAGGAGGTTCTTGAGTGATTGCCGCGGAAGCGACTCGCATTTTGTAGCTACCTTCGCGCCGTAGAAAAAAGAAAGTTTTCGGGTTCTTTGAAAAGCTTTTGCGGCGCGGCGCGAGCGGACGGGTGGCGGGGCCGAGCGTGGCGCGTTCGCGGGCGATTGACGCTGCGTGAGCGGGCGTCGCATGGTCACCGCATGGCCGAAGAAATCCTAATCGTCGTTACGACGTGGCCCGATGCGCTCCAGGCCCGCGCGGCGGTGCGCACTTTGGTCGAGGAGCGGTTGGCTGCGTGCGGCAATCTCGTGCCGGGCGTGGAGTCGATCTATCGCTGGGAAGGCAAAGTCGAGACGAGTGCGGAGGTGATCGTGATCTTCAAGACGACGATCGGACGTTATCCGCAGTTCGAGGCGCGCGTGAAGGCGCTGCATTCCTACGAGGTGCCCGAGATCGTGTGTGTGCGGGTGACGGATGGACTGCCCGCGTATCTGCGCTGGGTGGAAGTGAATAGCCGCTGACTGGTGCTGTTCGGCGATCGCCGCTCGCTCGGTCTTTGGATGGACCGGCAGGCCAAAGAAGTCCGCGGCGGTGGCACCGGCCATCGCATTTCTAACGGCAATCATTACGTCAACCAAGTCATTCGAGTTTGTCTACAAAGTAATCAGGCACCGACTCGCTTCAAAAGGCTGGGTATCCGAACGAGGTTCGAATCCTCCCTCCCCGCCACTCCCAGACGGAGTGGCCAGAAAACCGGCTCGCGCGGTCGGCCTGTTCCGCGCAACGTCCCGACCATGAAGCGTCGCCCGCCGCCGTCCCCCGCCGAAACCATCGAGGTCGTGCGGCAGGTCTATGCCGATCTCTCCCAGCGGCCGATCGAACGCGCGTGCGAATTGCGCACCGAGTGCTGCCGTTTCCGCCTCACCGGCAAGACGCCGTATCTCACCAAAGGCGAAGCGGTGGTGGCGGCCGCGGCGCTCCGCAAGGCGGGCCGGACGCGGCTCCCCGTGCGCACGGATGGCGCGTGTCCCCTGCTCGATCCGGTCACGAGCCGCTGCACGATCTACGCCGATCGTCCGTTTGGCTGCCGCACGCATTTTTGCACGGCCGCCGGCGGGCCGTACGCGCGGCGCGAGGTCATCGACCTCATCCACCGGCTCGAGGACATCGATGTCGAACTCGGGGGCGACGGAGCGCGTTCGCTGCCGGTCGCGATCGAGCTGGCGCTGGCGGCCTCGCGGCGTTGATCGTTTCCCGGGCGGCCCACGGCGCGCTCACGGCATTGCTGCCTGCGCTTCAGGGCAGCGTGAAATGATGCCGATACGCCGCCGGCACGAGGTCCTCGATGAGCTGCGCGCGGTCAGCGCCCGTGGCCGGCACACCGGCAGGCATCGGCTGGCCGTTGATGATGCAGTTCTCGAACCTCACCTCGCCGCGCGCCGTGAAGTCGAGATTTTCAAACGTCACGCGCTTCGCATCCAGCACGGCGGTCTTCGTCACCTCCGCCGCTTTCGCCGGTCCGATGCGGCGGACAAGCACGTTTTCCAAAGTCATTTCGGCACGCTGGCCGTCGCGTCCCGTGAGCACGAACGGATTCTGGGCGGACGAGAGCACGACGGCATTCGTGAGTTTGTAGCGGCCATTATCCAGGAAGTACAAATCGTAGCCGTGGCAGCCCGCGATGAACACCCGGTGGTAACTCGTGCGCGCCGCGACCGTGTCGGTGATGCCCGTGCTGTTCCCAATGCTGACGAAACCGTCCACGCGATACTCCGCCGTCTCGTGGGCACTGATCCCGTCGTCGCCACACTCGATCGCCCGAATGTTTTCAAACACCACGTCGCGGCAGTCGCCGTGAATGTTGAAGCCGTCGTTGTAAGGATGCGTCGCGGTAAGATTTCGGATGACGAGATGCGCGTTATCTCCGCTCATCTGCACGCCCGCACTGCGCACCGGTGCGGCGATGTGGGCCTCCGCGAGTTGCTGTCCGGCGGGGAGTTTCAGGAAAAACGTCCCGTAAATTTGCTTCGATGGTGGTGTCTCGCGTGCCGGGTCTTTGACGAACGTCCACTCGCCCGGCTGCAACTCCCCCGGTTGCTTCAGCGGCGCGCTCCGCCCCTTCGACGTGCGCCCCATGAGGTTCATCTTTCCGTCCCACAGAAAAAACCAACGGCCGATCACCGCTTCGTCGAGCCGCGGCAGCAACTCGTCGTTTGCAAAAAGTCCCGGTGAAACCTCACGCCACTGCGCAGGATCGATCGGGTCCGAGCCTTCGAGCGTGGCCCCGTGACCGTCGAGCGTGATCGGTTTCCCCGCCGCTCCCCGCTTGCCGTAAAAGCCCGCGTATTCGCGATAAACCCTCGGCTCCAGATGGATCGTATCGCCCGGCTGCGCGCGCTTGATGCCCTCGGCGATCGTCTGCACGTCCGTGCCAACGCGGATATCGGCTGCCTCGAGCGGGAACGATTGCGGCAGGACAATCGCCGTGAACAGAGCGATGAGGCGCTGCATCGCGGCAGAGTTCGTGGAAACGGGAGCGCGCAGGGTCGGGACTACTTCAGCTCCTTGATGAACAGATTGCGGAACTGCATGAGCGACGGCGAACTCGTCCATTGGCCGTCCTTCATCGCGCCGTGATGCTGCAAGCCGATGGGCCCGCGCGCGGGCAACCCGGGAATCGCCACGGTCGGGATCACGGTTTTGCCGTTGAGCACCACGGTCACGGTGCCCTTTTTCACGGTGATCTCGTAGCGGTTCCACTTCCCGATCGGCGCGTCGGCTTTTTCCTTCGGCGTCACGCCCGCGCGCACTTCCGGCGGCATCGCGGGGTCGCGGCGCACGCCGTACATTTCGCCCGAGCCGATCGGCCAGCACCAGATATTCACCTGATGCTGCATGCTGCCGCCGATCAGGATACCGGAGTCGGTGTCGGGAATGTTGAGGCTGATTTCTTTCCCCTCCGCGTCCTTCGCATCGCTGCCATCGGGCAGAATCTGGCGGGCGCGCGGGTTCGTGAAAGGCGTCTCCTTGATCCGCCAATCGACGATCAGGGAGTAGTCGGTGTATTCGCGTTCGGTCCAGAGATGCTTGTCGCCGGGCGCTTCGCTGCGCGCGTCGTAGTCGATCACGCCGCCCTGCGCCTTCCAGTGACCGTTGTCGCCTGCGGGCACTTTCCAGCCGGTAAAGTCCCGGCCGGTGAAGAGCGAAACGTAGCCGTCGTACGGATTCGCGGTCTGCTCGGGGGTGGCCCCGGTGGGCGGCAGTTCTTTGAGGTAGATGTTTTTGAAATGCGTCTCCGCCCCTTCACTCTCCAGCGCGAGGAAGCCTTTCCGCGGCAGACAATCCTTACCCACCGTCACTTCCTTGCCATTCACCTCCAGCCGTAGCTCACCCGCATTCGCCGTGAGCCGGTAGTGATTCCACTCCGGCGAGCCTTTGCTCCTCTCTTCGGTGGGAAAGCTGCGCGATCCTTTTTGCGCGATCCGGCCCGTGGGCGTCATGGTCGCGCCCCAGATCGGGAAAATATCGCCGTGCGTCGTGAACCACTCGTTCTTCCCCTTCGCGCCGTAGTCGTTGTCCAGCACCTGCACCTCGATCCCGCGCGTGTAGCCCGTGCCCATCGCCGGCACCCCGTCACCCCACACAAAGACGCCGCTGTTTCCGCCCTTCGTCAGGTGCCGCCAGTCGCACTCGAACACGAAATTTTCATACATCTTCGCCGTGCGCATGTAGCCGGTCGGATTGCCGTCGATCACGACCATCCCGTCCCGCACCGTGAATGTCGTCGGCGCCACATTCACCGGCACCCAGCCGCTGAGGTCTTTGCCATTAAAGAGCGCGGTGAAACCTTCGGGCGGTTGATTGTCCGCGGCACGGACGGCCAGAGTGGAGCACAGCAAGAACAGGAAGGAACGGGGGATTTTCATGAGGGAAAGAGGGAGTTGCAACGTTACTCGTCCTCACGAACCCCGGCGGGGCGGAAAATTAGACCTTCCCGCGGCCGACTCATCCCCTGCTCTACGGCTTTCTGGTCTCGGAACTCGTAAAGACCGCGCTTTTCGCGATGGCATCAAAGGCCGGCGTGCTTTCGACACGGACCGACTCTTTCCCCGACTGCATGACCACGACTTGATGCTCCATCTTGTCCTTCACCACACCGGACATATCACCCCAGCCGCGGATCTGCGCCGCGCCGATGGTCAGTTCGACGGTCTCCGCAGGCTTGAGCGCCTTCAGGGTTTCTTTGCCGGACGACCCCTCGGTGGTGCCTCCGTAATACTTTTTGACAACCACCTTCCACAGCAACTCTCCCTCAGGCATCTCCTTGAACGACACGTTCTTGATCGTGACCTTCAAAGCCTGCGTCCGGTCGATGCGATCCGAGTAGATATAGCTATTTCGCCGATCGTTCCGATCCAGGGTCGTCTTGCCGACCGTCATCCGCAGACCATTCTTTTCCTCCGCCACTAGCGAAGAAACGGAGAAGGCCAAACATATTGCCGCGATTGCCATCGTTCTCATGTCTGCCGTTCTGCCGCCTGGAAACCCATTCGTCAATGCCGAAGCGCTCCGCGCCGGTGACGATTTATGGGGATTGCGCCGGGTGCGGTCGTGGGCTCATCGTGCTCCGGTGAAAATTGGGATTCTTCGCGAACTCCGTGAAGCGAGGCCGTTCATGCCTTTTACCATCGGGCTGGCGGGTGGCCGGAAGCTGGACGTGCCACACAATGAGTTTCTCTCGTTCTTTCCCAGCGGACGCTCGGCGATCCTGACGCACGGGGACGAGAGCTTCACGCTGATCGATCTGCTGCTGGTCACCACCGTGGATGTGAAGCCGAAGGTAACCAGGCGCGGAACGAAAAAGGGATAGCCCCCGGCTCGTCGCTGAGCCCGCGCCGGTCGCCTTGTGAAACATTTCACAAATTGCCCTTGCGACGCCTGAACCGGTTCCTAGAGTGCAAGTCATGACTTCCTCCAGCCCGGTTGACCCTGATCCGAAGGCTCTCGCCTATGACTCGAAGGTCGAGGGCAACGTGATCGTCACGAAGGTCGATGCCGCCATGAACTGGATGCGGAAAAATTCGCTCTGGCCGATGCCGATGGGCCTCGCCTGCTGCGCGATCGAACTCATGGCCGCGGGCGCGTCGCGCTTCGACATCGCCCGCTTCGGTGCGGAGGTGATGCGCTTTTCGCCCCGGCAAAGCGACGTGATGATCGTGGCCGGCACGGTGACCTACAAAATGGCGCTCGCGGTGAAGCGCATCTGGGACCAGATGCCCGAGCCGAAGTGGTGCATCGCCATGGGCGCCTGCGCTTCCACGGGCGGCATGTATCGCAGCTACGCCGTGCTGCAAGGGATCGACCAACTCATCCCGGTGGATGTCTACATCAGCGGCTGCCCGCCGCGGCCCGAGGCGCTCATCGAAGGTTTGCTGCGGCTCCAGCGAAAGATTGACACCGAGCATTCGCTCATGGATCAAAAGCGCGAACTCATCGCCTCCTTCAAATCGTGAGCACCGCGGCTACTTTGAAAGCGGCAGTCGGGGTCATCGAGGGAAAGTTCACGGTGCTGAAAAAGACGGAGTTTCGCGGCGAGACGACGCTCACCGTCGAAGCCAGCGCGATCAAGGAAGTCGCCCGTCTTTGCCGCGATGAACTCGGGTTCTCCTTCCTCCTCGACGTCAGCGGCGTAGATCATTTCGGCGACGAGCCGCGCTTCGAGATTGCTTACGAGCTGTACCGTTTCGAGCCCGGCGAGCATCTGCGGCTGAAGATTTCCGTCTCCGAGGACGCGCTCGAAGTCCCGACCGTGAGCGACATCTGGCCCACCGCCGACTGGCACGAACGCGAGACCTACGACATGTATGGCATCAAGTTCACCGGCCATCCCGATCTGCGCCGCATCCTGATGTGGGAAGGCTACCCGTTCTATCCGCTGCGCAAAGATTTCCCGCTCGCGGGCAAGCCGAGCGACATGCCGGACGTGGCTTTTTCCAAGGCCGCCCCGCTCGCGGGTGGTCCCTTCGTGACGATGCCGAGCACCGCGACGACGAAGGACCGTGAGCCGCGCTCCCGGTCGGAGTTGTAGCCGCGCTACTCCAGCACGCGCTTTAGCAGACGGATGAACTGCCCGCCGGCTTCCTTGCCGGTCGCGAGGACTTCGCCGTGGTTGAGCGATTCCTGCCCGAGCCCCGCGCCCCAATTTGTGAGGCACGAAAACCCCGCGACCTCCAGCCCCAGCGCCCGCGCCTGGATTGCTTCGAGCACGGTGGACATGCCCACCGCATCCGCGCCCATGCGTTGGAGCATGCGGATCTCCGCGGGCGTCTCGTACTGCGGCCCGAGCATTCCGGCATAGACCCCTTCGTGGAGCGTGATCCCTTCCGTCACCGCGAGCGCGCGGAAACGCTCGCGCAGTTCCCGCGAATACACGGCGCTCATGTCGATGAAGTTCGGCCCGCCGAGCAGCGGCGTCGTGCCCGTGAGATTGAGATGATCGCTCAGCATCATCCAGCCACCGGGCGGATGAGCCGCATTCACCGTCCCCGCGGCGTTGGTGAGAATGAGCTTCTTCACGCCGAAGCCCGCCATGCAGCGCACCCCCGCGGTCACGTCCTCCGCCGGGTGGCCTTCGTAAAGATGCACGCGGCCCTGGGCCATCACCACTTTCACCGCGCCGAGCCGACCGAAAACGAAGCGGCCGACGTGTCCGGCCACCGTGGAAACCGGCAAACCGGGGATTTCTTCGTAGGGCAGCGCGAGGATCGCATCCACTTCGTCCACCAGCGCACCGAGTCCGGAGCCGAGCACGATGCCCCATTCGGGGGCGAATTCGCGGACGACCTTGGGGAGTTCCTGGGCTTCGAGGGAAAGAGCCGGTGCGGGCGACATCGCCCACGCTTAATGCAGCACCAGCCGTTGCAACAACCGATAAAGCAACTCGAGCCGCGGCATCTGCGCGCCCACGGCCACGCCCTGCCGCAGCGGCTCGCCCCAGATGGCTTCCACCTCCACCGGTCGATGCAGCTCCCAATCGATGAGGCTCGAAGGTTTGTAGGGCCCCATGCTGTAGCTCCGCTCGATCTGGAAATCCGCAAACGCGTCTTCGATCTCGTGCCCGAGCCGCCGTGCCGCATCCAGCACCTCGCTTATGAGCGCCCGCGCGCTTCCGCGCAGTCCCTCGCTGGCCAGCACGTCCGCCACGGTCGCGCCGCCCGCGGCGATGGCCAGCCCGTTGAACGGAATGTTCCAAAGCAACTTCCGCCAGCGCTCGGTCACCAGATTCTCCACCACCTGCGCCTCGATCCCCGCGGCGCCGAGCGCCTCCGCGATCTGCCGCGTCCGCGCCTGCGGCCCGCCGATGAATTCCCCGACCGAAATGGTCCCGTGGTCGAAGTGCTCCACGACTCCCGGCTCCGTGCGATTCAGGCACACGAAACACAGCGCGCCCATCACCCGTTCCGCACCCCAGCGCGCCGCGAGATACTCCTCGTTGCCAAGGCCATTCTGGAGCGTGAGCAACGCCGTCCGCTCATGGAGCAGCGGTGGAATCAGCCCGTCGAGCGCGTGGTTTGCCGTCGCCTTGAGCGCGATGATCACCAGGTCGCACGGCCCGATTTCCGCCGTCGTCGCGCAGGCTTTCACCGCGGCGAGATGCACGGTTTCACCGCGCGTCCGAATCGTCATTCCGCGTTCCCTCACTGCTGCCAAATCCGCCCGCATCAGGAAATGCACATCCGCGCCGGAGTGCGCCAGCATCCCGCCGTAATAGGCTCCTACGGCGCCGGAGCCAATGATCGCGATCTTCGGTTGCATCCCGTCCTCTCTCCCCGCCATCCACTGCGAGCAAGCGGGAACCAATGAAGATCGCCCAGCGGGGCAACGCAGGTCGTCGATTCGCTACTCCTTCAGCTTCGCGTTCGCGGTTTGGTCGGGGTAGTTTTTCTTCAGCGTGGCGAGGCCGGTGTTGAAGGAATCGAGATTCGCATTGGCGTCTGCGAGCGTGCGCGCGGCGTTGGCTGCGGCGATGGCGGCGAGGTCTTTGACCAAAGTGTCCACCTGCCCCTGCACGGCGGTTGTTTTGTCGCCGCTCTTTGCGGGGAGCGCCTTGAGCAGGACGGTGAAGGCCTGCGTCACCTCGTCGAGAGCTTCGTATTTCTTTTCCGCGAAGCTCTCCTTCATCTCGTCGTGGTGCTGGTTGATCTCGCCAAACAGACCGTCGAGTGAATCCGACGGCTTGAAGCTTGGACCACTGCCTTCATTCACGCTGTCATCAAGGTAATCGGGCTTGCCGGATTTGGCCGGCGTCGGGTCGTAGTTCACCCGCGTGGTGAGCGGCTTCGCGTCGGCCTTTTCCTTGATCTGTATCACCACGATGTAGGGCGCGCCGGCGGGCACGGGCTCAGTGACGAAGGTGGCGCCTTGCTTTTCGACCTTCAGCTTTTGGGCGGAAGCGCGCGGGCCGGCAGTGACGACGACGTTCTGCTCGGCGAGCGCGATCGGTCTGCGCTCTTGGTCGAGCAGCGCGATCTCCGCGCGGCCGTCCTTGTTCACGATGAACTCGACGTTCGGGATCGTGGTGGAATCGACGAAGATCACGCGTCCGCCTTTCGGGCCGAGGGTGATGCGTTCGTGGGCAAAGGATGATGCGGCAAAGGCAGCGACGGCGGCGATGATGACTAGCTGGTTTTTCATGGGTGGTTTGGTTTTGGGGTTAATGCGCGGCTGGGGCATCCAGTCGCAGAGCGCGCTCCGCGGCCTTGCGGCCGAAGAGCCAGAAGACGGCGGGGGTGACGGCGAGATCGAGCAGTGTGCTGCTGACCAATCCGCCGACGATGACGACCGCGACCGGGTGCAGGATTTCCTTGCCCGGCTCATGGGCCGCGAGGAGCAGCGGGATGAGCGCGGTGCCAGCGGCAAAGGCGGTCATCAGCACGGGCACGAGCCGTTCGAGCGTGCCGCGCGTGACCATCTCGCGCGTGAAGCCTTCGCCCTCGTGCCGCATGAGATGCAGGTAATGCGAGAGCATCATGATGCTGTTGCGTGCAGCGACGCCGGCTACGGCGATGAAGCCGACGAGCGTGGCGATGGAGATGTTGTCGATGAGCAGCCAGGTCAGCGCGAGGCCGCCCATGAGCGCGAGCGGGATATTGATCAGCACCTGCGCGGCGAGCGACGCGCTGCGGAAGTAGCCGTAGAGCAGGAACGCGATCACGAGCAGCACCAGCCCGGAGAAGATGCCGATGCGCCGCGCGGCGGCTTGCTGCGCCTTGAATTCGCCCTCGTAGCTCAGGAAGTAGCCTTGCGGAAGCTGCACCTTTTCCGCCACCTCGCGCTGCAGCCGGAGCACAAGCGATTCGAGGTCGCGCTCGCTCGTGTTCGCGCCGATGACGATGCGCCGCTGCGTGTTCTCGCGGTTGATGACGTTCGGCCCTTTGCTCTCGCGCACATCGGCGACGAGCCGCAGCGGCAGTCGCTGACCGTTGCCGGTTTCGATCAGGATTTCGCCCAGCTTTTCCGGGCGGTCGCGCAGTTCGGGTGGGAGGCGGAGGAGGAGGTCCATCGTGCGCTGACCTTCGCGAAGTTCGGTGAGCACCTTGCCGCCGAGCAAGGTGGCGAGCTGCTCGTTCACCGCGCCGGGTTGAACGCCATAGGCCTTGGCCCGCTCGCGGTCCACCTGGATGCGGAGCTGCGGAATGGGCACCTGCTTTTCCAAAAAGACATCGGTGAAGCCGGGGATGCTTTTCGCGATGCGCTCGATCTCGCCGCCTTTCGCGCGGAGCACGTCGAGGTCGGGGCCAAAGAGTTTCACCGCCACCTTCGCCGAGACGCCGCTGAGCATGTGCGCGAGCCGGTGGCCGATCGGCTGGCCGACATTCGTGAAGGTGCCGGGCACCCCGGCGAGCTTCTGGCGGATGTCGGCAAAGACCTGCGCGCGCGGTCGTCCGCCTTCCTTGAACTCGACATCGAACTCATTCACCGAGACGGGCATGACATGGTCGTCGCGCTCCGCCCGGCCGGCGCGGCGGCCGACGCTTTTCACTTCGGGAATGGCGAGCAGGAGCTTCGCGCCGGCGTCGCCAATTTCATTGCTCTGCGCCAGCGAAGTGCCGGGCGCGCTGGCAAAGGAAATCGTCGCGCTGCCTTCGTTGAACGCGGGCAGAAAGTCTTTGCCCATCATCGGATAAAGCATGAGCGCGGCGATGAGCAGGAAGCCGGTGATCGCGAGCACGACAAACGGCGCATCGAACGCGGCGCGCAGAAACGTGCGGCTCACAAATGCCTTCATTCCGCGGATAAGAAAGCCGTCGCCGTGCGCGTGAAGGTGCTTCGCCCCGTCGGTCTCCGGGCGGATGGCTTTGCTCTTTGGATTCAGCAGCAGCGAGCAAAGGACCGGAATGACGGTGAGCGAGACGACGAACGACGCGGCCATGCTCGTGATCGTGGCGATGGCGATGGGCGTGAAGAGCCGGCCTTCCAAACCTTCCAGCGCGAGCAGCGGGAGGAAGACGAGGATGATGAGGATCGTCGCGTAAAGGATGCTGTTCCTCACTTCACCCGACGCGGAGGCGATGACGTCGAGCTTCGGCTTTGGCTCTGCCAGCGCGGCGTTTTCGCGCAGGCGACGGAAGACGTTTTCCACATCGACGATGGCATCGTCCACGACCATGCCGATGGCCACCGCGAGCCCGCCGAGCGTCATCGAATTCACCGACACGCCGAACCATTTGAAGACCAGCATCGCGGTGACGAAGGACAGCGGCATTGCCGTGAGCGTGATGAGCGTGGTGCGGAAGTTCAGCAGAAAGAGAAAGATCACGATGGTGACGACGATCGCGCCGTCGCGGATCGCCTCCTTGAGGTTGCCGATGGCGTGCGAGATGAAATCGCCCTGGCGAAAAAGCAGCTCCACCTCGACGCCCGCGGGCAGGGACGGCTTCAAGTCTTCGAGCGCTTTCTCGATGGCCTCGGTGAGCCGCAGCGTGTCGAAGCCCGGTGATTTATCGATGCTCAGAATGACACCGTTGTTTCCGTTGATGCTCGCGTCGCCGCGCATCGGCTGGACGCCGTATTCGACGCGCGCCACGTCGCTGATGAGCACCGGCCGGTCGCCCACCGTCTTGATCACCGTGCTCCCCAGCTCGGCGAGGTCGGTGCTCATGCCGAGATTGCGCACCATGATTTCCTGCGTGCTGGTGGTCAGATACCCGCTCGTGGAATTGTTCGCCGCCTTGCCCGCGGCGGTTTCCAGCTCGGCAAAAGTGACGCGGTGCGCCGCGAGCCGATGCGGGTCCGGCATGACATGCACCTGCTTCACGCCGCCGCCGATGGTCAGCACTTCGGCCACACCCGCGATGCTTTGCAGCCGCCGCGCGACCGTCCAATCCGCAAGCGTGCGCAGATCGCGCGGCGCGATCGCGTTATCCGCGCTGCGCAGTCCGACGAGCAGGATTTCGCCCATGAGCGAAGAGACTGGCGTGAGCCCGGGCTTGATGCCTGCGGGCAAATTCCCGCTCGCCGCTTGCAGCCGCTCCTGCACGAGCTGGCGGGCGCGGTAGATGTCCGTGCCCCACGCGAATTCCGCAAAGACCAGCGACAGTCCCACGTCGGAATTCGAGCGCAGCCGGTCGAGCCCACCGACGCCCTGCACCACACTTTCAATCGGCTGAGTGACGAGATTTTCGACTTCCTCCGGTGCGAGCCCCGGTGACTCCGTGAGAATGGTGACAGTCGGCTTCGTCATGTCCGGCAGCACCTCCACCGGCAGATCGCGCGTGGTCTGCACGCCGAGCACGAGCAGCAGCAGCGCCAGCGCCAGCACGATCGGCCGATTGCGTAGCGAGAACTGAATGAGCTTCGTAAGCATGGCGCTTAGGCGGCGGGGCGTTTGCGGAGGCGCAGCCCGAGCACCGTGAGCAGCACGAACATCAGCCCCGTGGTGGCGGCGAAGAACATCGCGAGCGGGGTGAAGCCCGACGTGCGTCCGCCCTGGGCGGAGGCTTTTCCGGCCGCCGCTTTCGCCTGCTCTTCCGTCAATTCCGAGCCGTCCTCGCCGTGCGGATGACCGTGCGCCGCGTCGAGCGCTTCTTTCAATGAGACGCTGCCTTTGCCCGCAAACACGAGCGCATACGCCCCGCGCGTGACGACCTGATCGCCCGGCAAAAGGCCGCTCGTGATTTCCACGAGCCGGTCGTTCTGCGCACCCACGACGACGGGCGTCTTGATGTAGGAATTCTTCAGTTCGTAATCGGCGACATAGACGAAACGCTGCGCGCCATCGCCCTGCACCGCGTCGCGCGGCACGCTCATCACGCCCTCGCGTTTGCCCGTCGCGATGGAGAACTCCGCGCGCATCCCCGGCCGCAGCATCGCGTCCGGATTCTCGACGTGAAAAGCGACCTCGATGGTGTTCGTGTCCGCGTTGGCCTCCGCGCCGAGATGCTCGACCTGAGCGGCAAATTCTTTGTCGGGGTAACCGGCGGCGCGGATGAGAGCTTTCATCCCGACTTGCACGCGGCTGGCGAGATGATCGGGCAGTGCTGCGACCGCATGGACGCTGCCCAAATCGAGGATCTCGATGAGCGAATCGTCGGCAGTCACCGGCTGGCCGGGCGCGACCTTCACGGCGGAGACGTGGCCGGAAATCGGCGCGAGCAGCCGCACGCTCGGCGGCGGGTCGCCGGGCTGGCGGCTCTCGATGACGACGGCTTCCGCGCCCTTTTCGATCTTCGTGTCGATGTGCGCCGAGACGCTGATGGCTCGCCCCGGCACGCGGCTGCTGACCACGGCGCGATGTCCCGGCGCGACCCTGATGCGTCCCAGCGCGAAGATCGTCTCCTCGAAATCTGTCTCCTCCGCTTCGACGGTCGCGAGGTTCAGATTCTTGACGGCGGTCTCGTCCAGGATGACGGAGTTCGCGGCGCGATTTGGATCGGCGGCGGCGAGTGCCGAGGCGGCGAGGCAGAGCCCGAAAGCGAACGATTTGAAGAGCATGGCGGGTGTCAAATTTTGCCGCCCGCGAGCGCGAGCAGATGGATGGTGAGGAGGTAGAGGGCGACCGTGACTGCAACCCCGATGCCGAGCGCCGTCCAGAATCCGAAGCCATGCCGCAAGAGCCACGGCAGGAGCAGGAAGAGCGGCAGCGTCGGCAGGACGAACCAAAACGTGCTCTCGGAATGCCGCGCGATGAGCGCGGGGTCGCGCGTGTCGGCGTAGAGCCACACGAACGCGGTGAGCGAGATGAGCGGCAGCGAATGCACGATCGCAGCAGTGAAGTGGTTGCGCTTCGCCAGTTCGCTCACGGTGACGATGAGCGCGCCGCTGAGCAGCGCGCGGAGGATCAGTTGAGCAGTCATTTTCCAGCAGTGCCTCCGGTGGAAAAGGTGCGCCCGATCGCGGCGTCGTAGCGCACCCGCGCGAGGTGGTAATCGCGCAGGGCATCCACGCGCCGTTGCGAAAGTTCGAGCCGGCGCGACCGCGCACGGAGCACTTCGGTGAGCGGCGTCTGACCCGTGCCGTAGGACGTGCGAAGTTGCTCTTCGACTTGCATGGCTTTGGGCAACAGGCCGCTTTCCATCTCCGCCACTAGCTTTGTCAGCGCGGCCATTTCTGCGCGTGCCGCCTCGGCTTCCGCCGGGATGCTGAGCGAGAGGGCGTCGATCTCCTTTTCCGCGCGTGCGGCAGCGGCGGTCGTTTCGAGAATGCGCCCCTCGTTCTTGTTCCAGAACGGCAGCGGGACGCTCAGCCGGAAGCCGAGAAAGGTGTCGTGAGCGAAACCATCCGGAGCGTCTTCCGTACGCTCGCCGCTGGCCGTCAGGCCCGCGCCGATGTCCTGCCACTTCTGCGCGCGCGCCAGCCCTGCGGATTGCCGCGCCGCCTCCGCCGTGTGCCTCGCCGCCGCGAGATCGCCGCGGTTTTCACCCGTCGCGCCTCTCCCTGGTACCGCACCCGGCGCGGCGAGTGAACCGGCGATTTCCACCCCATCGCTCGCGGCCACACCCAGCAACGGCCGCAACTCGCCGAGCAACGCGGCGCGCGAGGTTTCGAGCTGGAGCAACTCGACACTGAGCTGCTGCGTTTCCAATTCCGTCAGCGAAGCGTCCACCGCCCCCGCCTCGCCCGAGGCGACGCGCTTCGTGATGAACTCCGTTTGCTCTCGGCTATTCGTGAGCTGCTGCTGACGAAGCTCCCGCTGGGCGCGCACCGCCAACCACTTCACCGCCGCCGTTCGCACTTCCGCCGTCAGCTTGCGCTCCGCGTCGCGCACTTCCGCTTCTGCCGCAGCGAGCTGCGCCCGCGAGACAGCTTTCTCCAGGCGCAGCCGCGCGGTGAGCGGGAATCGCTGCATAAAACCGACGCCGACCGCCCGCTCCGGCATGCGCACGTTCTGCGAAAACTCGAGATCGAGCTCCGGATTCGCAAGCCGCCCCGCGCCGAGCAAACGCCCGCGGGCTTCATCGATGCGGAGCCGCGCGGCGGCGAGTTGAGGATTGTGCCGGAGCGCGTAGCCAGGCGTTTCATCGAGCCGCAGCCGGACATCCCGCGCCCAGGCGGACGAAGTCATGATGAGAATAAGGAAGATGGATTTCATGCGTGAAAAAGGGACAGGGACGGGTGGGCGGAAGCCGCGGACCGGACGCGAGAGTGCGCCGAATCCGGGCGTGAAAAACCCGCGGTGTTTAGAAAGCCCTCGTGAGACGAGGGCACACCACGGGCGTGCTAACCGACGATCTGCGGCGGATGATCGATGCCGGCCACAGGAGCCTCCGGCATCGCCTCAGCGCTCATGTCCACAAGCGCGACCGAGTTCAGCGCGACGATCATCGGAATGATCGCCGCCGGAACCAATCCCACCACCGCATCATGTTCGAGCATGTGTTCGGCGTCCTTTTTTCCGTCGCCATCATGCTGACTTTGCTCACCCGCATCATGATCATGATGCTCCGCGATTTCAGCGCCGTGATGATGCAATTCAAACCGCCCGAACGCCTGATGCGCATGCCCTACTGCAAAGAGCAGTGCGACAAGTAAGAGCAGCCAGCGATGGGTGCGAAGGGGCGACATCCGAAATTGCATGGGTAACCAGGAGCGCAAAAAAGTCAAGCCGCGAGGGATCGGTACCTTTCAGACACGCAGACCCTTCAGGTGTTTACGCTCAACGAGAAAGGGCGCGCGAACTTCAGTGTTTTTCACGCGCTTTTGAGGGCGGATGAAGCGAACGGACTTATCGGGTCATCGCCTCAAACCCTGATGATGAACACAGGGTTAAAGGAAGTGCCGAGGAGGGGACTCGAACCCCTACACCTTGCGGTACCAGATCCTAAGTCTGGCGCGTCTGCCAATTTCGCCACCCCGGCTTCTCTTTAAAACGAGAATTCGCTTTGTTTTGTGCTAGCGGTTGTGCTAGAGTAATGTCATGAAACGTAACGCAACACAAAGCAGCGGCGGAATCACTAGCACAGGCTCTAGCACAAAGGCACATGCCGCGCAGTTTATCGGCGTCCAGGATTCTCGCAATCGCCGAGTGCGGGGCCTCTACGTGCGCAACGGGCGCTACTACGCGCAGCTTTGGGTGAGCCGTGAGGATGGGGCGAAGACCGCGCGGAAGTTCCCCTTGCTCACCCCGGACGGCGTGCCGGTGGCGAATCTCGCGGAGGCGAAGGAAGCCGCGGACGTGCTCCGCAATGACCGCCGCGAGAACGTGCTCCCGACGAGCGGCCACAAGCCGAAGTTCGCCGATTACGTCGAAACCTACTTTGCCAAGCCGAGCGTCGCAGCGAAGAAAGCCGGCACGCTCGCCAATGAGCGCCAGGCGCTCAACCGTTGGAAGGCGCATCTTGGCGACGCGCGCATTGACCGGATCGAGGCGAGCGACATTGCCGCGCTCCGCGATAAACGGCTCCGCGCTGGCGCACATCCGCGCACCGTAAATCTCGACATCATCGCGCTCCGCAACGTCCTAAAGGCAGCCGTCGAAGACGACTATCTCCGCGAGATGCCCAAGGCGAAGACGTTGAAAGCGCCCAAGGCCGACAAGCGCCCGCTCCTCACCCCGAGCCAGTTCGCCGCGCTGCTCGCCGCCGTGCCGGTGGCTTGCGAGAAGAACGCCGCGCAATTCGCGGACTATCTGCGCTTCTTAGCCTACACGGGAGCGCGTGAGCAGGAAGCGCTCAAGGTCCGGTGGGAAGACGTGGAAATCGCCGGCGAGCGGGTGACGATCGGCACCCGAGGCGTGTCGAAGAATCACGAGGCGCGGACTGTCGAGTTCAACGACAAACTCGGCGCGCTGTTCCGCGACATGGAGAAACGTCGCGCGCCCGATTGCACCTGGCTCTTTCCCTCGCCACAACGCGGCCCCCGCGACGAACACGCCCGCACGTTTCGGGAGAGCCTCCTGCTGACCCGCAAAGCCGCCGGGTTGGCATGGGTAGGCTTTCACGACTTGAGGCACTTCTTTGCCTCATTCTGCGTCATGGCGGGGCTGGACTTCATGACCATCGCGGCATGGCTTGGGCACAAGGACGGCGGGATTCTTGTCGGCAAGATTTACGGCCACCTGCTCGACGACCATCGCAAACAGGCCGCGCGGAAAGTGCGCTTCGATCTCGCCCTCGTTGAGGCTGCTTAGTCGCGCTTGCGCTTGCCCGCCTTTTTCGGGCGATTAGTAATCTTCACCTGGAATCCTCTAAACGTCGTCGTTCCCTCACCCATAGCGGCGATTTCCTCCCCAAACTTCGCGCAGCGTTCACGCACCTTTTCCAGAACCGCCAGCCCTTGAGTGATACTGGCTTCTGCGAAGGTCGTCGGGGAATAGAGCGCCGTGTCTTGCCCGAACTCGCCCCTCAATTCGTCAATGGCTTTTCGCGCCTTGTAGCTCGCCATGAAATACTCTCCGCGTTCGCTGGCGCTGGCGAATATGGCAACCAACCGCGCGATGCATTCAAGCGCTTCGACCATCAGCCAGTCCCGGGACGGGCGCCCCCGGAAAGCTTTCTCGGCCTGTGCGCGCTCGAAGATCGCTTTCGTGTAGGGCTCGCCATATCCTGATCTCGGGGGAGCGTCCGCTACTCCGGCAAGCAGCCACTCCGGCGAAATTTCCGTCTCGTGAAACATTCGCCTTGCCATCGCATCGCTCATTCTCAGCCGACCCGACTCCAAGCTGTGAATCGTGGCGCGAGAGCAACCTAAAAGCTCTGCCATCTCGAAATCCTTGATGCCGAGAGTGGCGCGTAATACCGCAGCCGGGGTGCGTTTCATCGAAGTTCTCATGCGAGCGTTGTAACCCCTACAAGATAAACTACAAGTCCCGCCTTGTTTGTAGGGTTTCTTGTAGTTTCATCTTGGCACGATGAAAGACAATCAACCAGCGACCGAAGCGACGGGAATCCCGCTCAACGCGCAGCCCCCTCTCGCCCTCGACAAATACCTTCACGAATCCGGCATTTCACCCGTTACCGCGTGGCGTTACCGCCGCAAAGGCTGGTTGAAGACGATCAACATTTGTGGCCGCCACTACGTAACCCGAGAGGCTATCGCGGACTTCAATCGCCGCGCGCAGGCCGGTGAGTTTAGCAAAACACTCCGCAATCCGGGATTGAAGATGACCGTCTAGGACGAAAACAAAAGCCGCTCCCTCTCCAGCAAAGTTTGGGAACGGCTTTTGTGAAGCGAGAACATGGACGACCTACCGTATCACGACCTTTCCCGCAAGGCATTGCGCGACCGAAGTGACTAACCGCCGGGCGCCGCACTCTCTCCCGTCAAGCGGCCAGCTATTCATTCTGACGAGAAAAAACGGCCCACTGTTAAAACTATGAGTGCGCCGGAGCCCGCGCAGATCAGTTCTTGGCGGGTCATCGGCAAAAGCGCCTGCGAGATCGCAGGAGGGCGAAGATGTAACAGAATAGGCCGGGTGTAGGAAGCGCGCAGCAAACGAACGGCGTGCCAGAGCTACCCGCCGATGAGCGCATGGTAATACATGCGTCTGGCACCATCTTTTGAGGGGCAACGCTACGGCGATGCGATTCGCTTTCCGAAGAATCGCTCCGATTCGTAATTAAGCCTGTCCGGCTTCAATGGACGCTCAGTTTTCAAGTGACCCCTACGAGTTCTGCTTTCGACCGACCGACCGACGGCGTAGAAACATCATTCCTCGGAACGCTTCCCATCTGAGCCCTTGCTCAGAGGGACGTTCCGGGATGCAATCTCCCTTCCTCTCTCTGGCGTAGTATTTCCGACCGCCCCGCGCGGAAGCCGCCCACGCGTCAACATCGCGTGAGTTTTACACGCCTCATAACGCGAGCAAAGCAAGCAGAGTCAGCCGAAAGGGACGGAACGGCGGGTTGCTCGCGGCGCGCAGCCAGCAACGGGATAGGCCGTGAACCACCGCGAAGGTCACAGCGGGCACGCAGGAGCCAAGGCGAGGCCATTGCGTGCGACGTGTGCCTATTCCGATCAAAACAAAAACGGTGGCCCCTCTGCAAAAGGGAATCTTTTAACAAGCTTCTGTCTAGGTATCGAGCGATAGCGTGGGAGACCCTTCTGTGCAGCCTCTCAAAAAAATAGGCTTAACACTTATCACGCTGACACCCGAGCGTTCCACCAAAATGGGAATCACCTGATGCTCTCATATTGCGAAATCCGTGAGCACCTTGGGTTATCGAAGCCTCGCGTTTGTCAGTTAGCGAAGCTCGGGATGCCAGTTCATTCACTGGCGTCTGCCGAGCGGTGGCGGCAAACCAATACCGTCAGCCGGGCACCGACCAACGGGAAGCCGAAACGGATCGCGCCGAAGAAAACGCGACTCCACAGGCAGAGGAAACATGCAAATTTGCAGTTTACCGGCGACTCCTTGTTGGACGCCCTCAATGCTTCGATTTACGTGAGGGAGGCCGCATTCAATTTGGTGCAGGAGGCGATGAACGCGGGCGACATTCCAGCCATAAGCCCCCTGATTTCCATCCATACCCACTCGCTCATGTTGTATTTCAAAGCGGAGTCGGCCTACCGCGCCGAACTGGAGCGCCGAGGGGTGTTGGTCAACAAGCACGAGATCACCGAGCATTGCCGAAAGATGCTCGATGCGGTGTTAAAACGCCTCAAGCGACTGCCGCACGAATCGGGGCCGCAGTGCAACCCCGGTGAGCCGCTGATGGCCTTCACCATTCTCCAGCGTGCAGTGGAGGACGTTATCGCAGTCGGACGGAGCGCGCTTCAAGGTCTTTAACCGGGACGGCGAACCAAGACTTCGGG
>Ga0209181_10001225_pt1 | contig 45474 bp, 36 predicted proteins | sample MAT05_FD_187208 | JGI IMG/M metagenome (GOLD analysis project Ga0209181, IMG submission 187208) | Freshwater microbial communities from Lake Fryxell liftoff mats and glacier meltwater in Antarctica - MAT-05 (SPAdes) (version 2) | ecosystem: Environmental > Aquatic > Freshwater > Ice > Liftoff... | reverse complement strand
TTTGTGGTAGATGCGCCACCTATTATTTCCCAGGGTAGCTTGTGCCTCGCAACCTTGGGCTGGAGGACAGAATCCCGTTGGGATTCAAATGCCCCCCTCCTCGTGTCTTTCCGTTTTTAATGACATCGACCCAAAAATTTAACGTGCTCGGCGTGGCGGTTAGCGCGATGGATTTGCAAATCGCCACAGCGGAGGGTCTGGAAGCCTGTGAGACGAAGCGCAAGGGATACGTGTGTGTGACGGGGGTGCATGGTGTCACGGAGGCGCAGAACGATGCGGCTTTTAAAGACATCCTGAATGGGGCCTGGCTGAACACCTGTGACGGGATGCCACTGGTGTGGTTGGGGAAAAAGGCGGTTGGCTCTTGGGTGGATCGGGTTTACGGGCCGGATCTCATGCTCGAAATTTTCAAGGCGACTCAGGATGGGAAATTCAGTCACTTCTTTTATGGAGGAGCGCCCGGGGTGGCGGAGGAGTTGAAGGCGAAACTGGAAGCGCGTTTTCCGGGGGTGCGCATCGTGGGCACGTTTTGTCCGCCGTTTCGTCCGCTCAATGAACAGGAAGAGACGGCGCTTGCAGCGCAGGTGGCTGAAGCCAAACCGGATATTATGTGGATCGGTTTGAGCACGCCGAAGCAGGAGCGTTTCATGGCGGAATACCTGCCAAAGCTGGATTGCACGCTGATGTTCGGCGTGGGCGCGGCGTTTGATTTTCACAGCGGGCGGGTGAAACAGGCTCCACGCTGGATCCAGCGTAGCGGACTGGAATGGCTTTATCGGATGTGCTCCGAGCCAAGACGTCTTTGGCGGCGTTACTGCATCAATAACCCGCTTTTTATCGGGCGTATTTTTCTTCAATTAACCGGTCTTCGAAAATACCCGATTGATAAAACCGCCTCGGCGGGTTTGAAATAGCCCTACCGTGCGCATCGCCTATCTTTTCAGCCGTTATCCTGTCGTTTCACAAACTTTTGTGGACACGGAAATTCTCGCGCTTGAGCGCATGGGAGTGGAGCTGGAATTGTATTCGATCTATCCGCCGCCGACATCATTCCGACATGGACATGCCGCACGGATGAAAGCGCCGATCCATTACGCGCCATCGCAACGCGTTTTGAAGCTACTGGAGGAGGATGCGAAAATTTCCGGGCGCTGGCCGAAGGAGCTAGTGGACTCGCACGACCGGAAATACGGCGAAGAATACAAGGCGCCGTTGCGTGCAAGAAATGCGCTCTATTTTGCGGACTTGTTCAAGGCGCGCGGCATCACTCATTTTCACGTTCATTTTGCCAATCGCGCCGCGCATACGGCGCTCTTTTTAAAGGCAATCGGCGGGCTGCCGTTCAGCATGTCCACGCACGGACAGGACTATATGGTGGATCTGGGTAACCACGACCTGCTGCGCGAGATTTGCCGGGAGTCTGTCTTCGTTGCAAACGAGACTTCCTGGAGTACGGGCGAGCTTCGCAAGCTGTGTCCTGATTCCGAGGATAAAATGCTACGCGTCTTTAACGGTATGGATTTGTCGAACTTTCAGGAGTGCAAGCCGGGGACGCAAAATGGGGTGGCGCGGATTGTCAGCACCGGGCGGCTGATCGAGTTTAAGGGGTTTCATCACCTCATCTCTGCATGTGCGAAGCTGAATGCAAAAGGGGTGAAGTTTGACTGCGAAATCATCGGTGAAGGGCCATTGAGAAACCATCTTCACAGCATGATCGAGGCAAGCGGGCTGGGTGGGATAGTGCGGCTGACTGGTTCGTTGCCGCAGGAAGAGGTGTTTCAGCGGTTGAAAGGTGCGGATATTTTCGCCCTGCCGTGTGTGGTGGATGAGAAAGGTGCGAGTGATGTGTTCCCGACCGTTATTTTGGAAGCGATGGCCAGTGCGCGGCCTATTGTTTCAACCCGTCTTGCGGGTGTGCCGGAACAGATCGTGGACGGGGAGACGGGATTTATCTGTGAGCCCGATGATGTCGCGGGTCTCGCGACTGCGCTGGAGAAGCTATTGGAGTCACCGGAGATGCGGGTGCAGTTTGGTCTCGCGGGACAGAGACGACTTTGTGAGGAATTTGCAGTGGATAACACGGTGCGTATTTTGCATGCACAGTATGAGAAGTTTATAAAACCAGCGGAGCCCGCGCCGAAACGAGAGGCTGGAATTGCTTTTCTGATTCACGAGTGGCCGACAGCGGAGCGCCACGAGACAGAACTGCGTCAGCTTGGGGAGGCGTTTCCCAACTGTCGTGCGTATGCGGTGCATTCGGCGGCGGTGGAAGCTCCCAATACCTGGAGAAAGACGCTGCCGCATCTGGATTTTGTGCCCGATGGGATGGTGATCGAAGGCGAATGGCAGCAAGAGCGGGCGCTCGCGAGACAGATCGAGACGTGGCGCGGAGAATTTGGACAGAAGCTTGCGAGTGAGACTTTTCTTCAGCACGCGCGTTATGCGCTTTATCTGCGGCAGTGGATCAAACGTGATGGGATTCGTCACCTGCATGCCGCCAGCTCGCGGGAGTTTCTCGTGGCATGGATTCTTTACAAACTGTGTGGCGTAACGATCAGTGTGAGTCTTGAGGAAAAAGCGGTTTTTCCCGCAGCGGTTCTTACCCGGATTTTTCGTGATACCAAGGGGCTCCGGATCGCGAGCCAGAAGATTGCGGATGCGCTCGAACTCACTCCAGGTAAAGGGAAGGAAAAATTACCGCAGCCATTCACGTTGATTCAAAAAACGTCGCGCGCTTTTGAGAAGGAATGGATCGAGAAGCTGGGCGCATGGAGCGCGGAAAAGCCTGCGACCTAGCTCCGCCGTCCTGCCGTGTTATCGACGCTCAAAATCCGGGATTTTCGCTGTTTTGATCAATTTGAACTGCGCTTTCAGCCCGGGCTGAATTTCATTGTCGGCCCGAACGCGCGCGGCAAGACCTCGCTTCTTGAGTCCGCTTGCGTGCTGCTCCGTTTGCAATCACCGCGTGTAGCCTCGCTGTCGCGTGTGTTGAAATATGAGAAGCGCGGGTTTGTGACCGATGGTCATTATAACGGCCGTCATCTTCAGTTTTACTACAGCAAGGAGCGCAAGAAACTAGCGCTTGATGCCGTGGAGCAAAAAAAGGCCAAGGAGTGGCTGGAGATCGGTCGTGTGGTGTGGTTTGGAAATGACGATATTGAGCTGGTGCGTGGCGGCGCGGAGAAGCGCCGCCGCTTTCTGGACTTCACCGCCATGCAACTCGATCCCGTTTATCGCACGGAGTTGCGCGCTTATGAATACAGCCTGCGTTCGCGGAATCATTTATTAAAAGAGCGTCGTCCGGCGCGCGAGATCGCGGCATTCGACGAACCGCTGCTGCGGCATGGCGACTACGTGAGCGCTGCACGCCGGGATTTACTGTTGGAGCTGGGGCGCGATGCGGCGGCAGAACAGCAATTACTGAGTTTGCAGCGGGAAAATCTACAGCTGGATTTTCAACCAGGAGACCATGGTGATTTCACAAAGGCGCTCGAACTGGCGCGCGATGAGGACCTGCGGTTGCGTCAGACCACAGTGGGTACGCATCGCGATGATGTCCGCTTTTCGCTCAATGGAATATCAACCGACGACGCCTCGGAAGGGCAGCAACGTTCGCTGGTGCTTGCGCTCAAGCTCGGTGCAGCCCGTCTGATTGAACGGCGTTTTGGAAATCCGCCGTTGCTCTTGATGGATGACATATTCGGGGAGCTCGATATCCACAGGCGCAACGCCCTACTTGCCGCGCTTCCTCAGGACGCGCAGGCGATTATCACCACGACTCACCTCGACTGGGTGGAGAGCCCGGATGCCACGCGGGTGCTGCAACTATAGAGGATGGATGATAGTTGATGGTTGATAGAGGGCGGCAGTCGTCACCTGTCGCAATCGTCTATATCCGCGCGATCCGCGTTATTTGCGGTTAATTTCCGCCCCTGCTTTCTATGCCGCTCGTTCAGTAAAATTGATTCGTCCTTTCTCTTAAAATGGCTTTGTATCGAGTCATGAAGTTACCGATTTTGGCTTTCATTACATGCTTGCTGGCAGTGCAGCAGTCGCAGCTTGCCGCCAAGAATGAAAAGGCCGCGCCTGCCCAGGAGTCGGAGATTAAGCCGCCATTTAACCTCATGTGGAATGAGTCGTCAGAACGCCTGGAGGCGAAAATTAAGGCGGCCAAGCTGGGGATTATTGAGCGGCGGTTGGTTGAAGGGCGTGATGCGCTCACCGTAACCGGATTTCGCAAGCCTGATGCAAAAGATCCCAAGGCACCGAAACCTCCTGAACTCAAACGCGTGATCTTTTATTCCTCGGAACAGCAGCTTGTGGAGGTGGAGCTTCAATATGAACAGGAAGGCTGGACGGAAGAGGATTACGGTAAATGTCTTGGTGAAAAGCGGCGTCTGTTGGAGCGACTGTATGGTCCGAGTCAGCAACTAGTGCGTAATACCGCGCCGACGCCGGATGGTCAGGCCACCCAGACGCTCGTGGGTTACAAATGGAACAAAAACAACGTGGCGGTGGAGATCATTTATTTTGCCGCTGCAGCGCGCGAACCGGACCAAATCTACCGGACGCTCAGTCTGCATTATAAATTGCAGACCGCTCCGAAGTGAGGCGGCACTAGAGTGTTTTTGGGTTCGGTGCGGAAGCGATGGCTTGGGACCGCTTCCATTCATCCCTTAATAATCTAAATTGAAAAATTACCTCTCCGGCATTTTTGCCAAGCACTCGATGAGATAAGGTAGAAGCTGTTTCTTGCGGGAGACGACACCGTCCAGTTGCCAGATCGAACGTGGCTGGACGACCGGATAATCAATTTGATCCAAGAAACGCTCATCGCCGCAGACCAGCAGCAACGAACTGTGCGTGGTGATGTCCGTAACCAGTAATGCGCTGAAAAGCTGGCTTTCTTTTTTGCGTTGCGCTTCCAGTGCCTGCAAAAGTGCGTCGCGCTTTTTCTCCAAATGCGCGAAAGTGAGTTCCTCGATCTGGGCGACCACGAAACGGTGATCGTTCTCCGTGTAAGGCTTGGAGTCGGCATTGATTGCATCCTCTGCGGAGAGCGTAAGCAGCGGACTGCCGACGCTGAAAAGCTCACCAGCAAATGCGGTGGCATCCACACCGGCGATCTTTTCGAGATGCCGGAGAATGAGCGTATCGGTCTCGGTGGTCGTGGGGCTGTTCAGATTGAGTGTATCGGAAATAAGCCCCGCCATGAGCACGCCGGCCACTGCCTTTGGAATTGGGATATTCGCCTGGAGATACGCTTGGGAGACAATAGTCGAGGTGCTGCCAACGGGATTATTCCAAAATAAAAGCGGGGTCGCGCTGGTAAATCCGCCAAGACGATGGTGATCCAAAATCTCGATGATCGGCAACTGATCCGCACCACGCACGGCTTGATCGAGCTCGTTATGATCCACGAGGATGAGCTGGCGGGGGATTTTTTTGATGAAGTCTGACTTGGACAAAATACCACATAGCACCCCGTGTTCATCCAACACTGGAAAAACAAACGCGCTGCTGTCCGCCGCCTTCTGTCGTGCCTCCGAAAGACGGGCTTCTCCTTGAAAAGCCAGGAAATCGGTCTCCAGCATCTGCCTCGCATGGGCGGCACCACGAGTGAGCAAAACGGTCGTTGCTGTGTCGGCAGGCGCCGTCATAAGCGTGACGCCATTTGTGCGTGCGGCAATTTCTATATCCGGCTCGATCACCGCACCTCCGGTCACTACAATCGCTCCCACGCGATGCTCGATTGCGATCCTTTGGATTTGTGTCCGGTCTCCTACAAAGACGACCACGTTTTTCCCATCGGCCTGATATTTCGTAATGCGCTGGCCAAAACTGTCCTGACGCGTTGCGCCAGCCATGAGAAAGTATTCCTGCGGATCACTTTTCAACTCCCCGCAAACAAGCTGGCCGCCAATGGTCCGGGAAATATCCGCCAGTGAGGCAACCACCGTGCGGGTTGCCCCCACTTCCTCGCGTGGTGGGAAAAGATGATGCGTGATTTTAAAAGCACTCAGCAGTCCGAGACAGCGGTGTTTATCGTCTACCACCGGAAGCCCGCGCAAACGGCGTCGGTCGATGAGTTGCACGGCATCGTAAATCGGCGTGTCGGCGTGAACGCTTACGACATTCGACTGCATGACGTCCTGCACCCGAGGTGAGAGATCGGTAAAAAGCTGTGGCGATTCCATCCCATAACGATTCAGCACAAAATCAATTCTCGGATTCGTTGCGCCTGCGCGTCCGGCCACCACATCCTGCCAGCCTTGTAAACGCTTGAGTTCCGCATAACCAATGGCCGCGCAAATCGAATCCATATCAGGATTCTTGTGGCCGATAATGATGGTTTGCATGGGGTTTTAAGGGTTAGTCCGAGCCAAAAGCGTCGGCTTCAAAGAAGTGGAGCCTGCCGTCGTGGCTCCTCAACAGTCAAATGGTAACTTCATGTGCCCTTCGAGCCGGGTGTGACTGGAAGTAGTGAGAAAAAGAGTAGATGCAGAGTGAAAGAAAACCCGGAGGGTTTGACGGACCGTATCCCCGGGTAGCACCCGGGGATAAAGATGGATAAAGACTTTCACCCCGGCAGGGGTGGTGGACAAAACCCGTGCAGCACACCTTCGGCGTACATGCTTATTTTGCCTTTTCCTGGGGTTGCTACCCTCCGGTTACGGTCCCATAAACCCTCCGGGTTTCTGCTCATTACAAAACAAACGAATCAGTTAATTGGTAAAGGACGGCGCGTATGGTCGCCAGAGATGTGCTTGCGAAAACCTGTCATGCATTTTGCAATGATAAGCCAGATAGCGAATAGCGTTTTGCATTAGGCAGATCGGTCTGATCTCTGCAACTCACCAGTCGCGTCCGCCTGCGCGGACGACGCGCACTTCGGGGCGATAGGTGATCTTCACCAGTAGATCACCGCGCCTTTCGCCGCGCTTGGGTAGGCCTTCACCGGGGATGCGCACAATCTCGCCCCGGCCAATACCTGCCGGGATTTGCACACGCAACGGCGAACCGGTTGCGCTGGTGATCATTTCCATGCCGCCTTTGGTTGCACGCTGGGCGCTGATGCGTAAATCGCAGCGCAAATCTGAGCCGCGTGGCTTAAAGCGAGCGCCTGGCTGTATGCGCAGACGCACGGCTACAAAGCCGCCGGTAAAAACCCCTGAGCGCGGGATGCGAAAGCGGGAGTCCGGCACGGTGTCCGGCGGAACTACAAGCGGATAGATTTCCATCCCGTGCGGATTGGCGGGATCGTTGACGCGCACTTCAAGCGTGGTGCCGCGAAGGAAGTCTTCGATTCTAAGACGGACGTCTTGAGCGAGGTTTCGCTCGATCCTACCGGAGCGTTGCGGACCGGCCTTCGGCTTTTCGGCTTCCAGTTCCCGGTCGTAAGCGCGCCGCTGTTCGAGATCACTCAGGATTTCATGCGCGGCATTCAGCTCCCAGGCGCGTTCTGTGGCATCCGGGGAGTCGGGGTTTACATCGGGATGATGCCGTTTCACCAGCAGACGATACGCAGCGCGAATCTGCGCGGTGGTGCAGCGGCGGTCGAGTCCGAGCGTGGCGTAATGATCGGGTCTGGTGGTTTGCAAGCCACGGAAGGTGGAGGAAACAAATGGGAAATGCCAGCCAGTCTTGGTTTGTCCACGAAAAGCACGAAAGGCACAAAAATTGGGTCCATGGAATACACGGAATGACACATAAGAAATTACACTTCTGACGAATCCTAGAAACCGCATTAGAGTCCGCGAAACACGCAGAACACGCGAAAATAAAGGCACTTCTGATAAGGTGGTCGTTCGCTCAATCGGTGCGTTGCACCCTGGCTTTAAATTGTTTTCCTTCCGCGTGTTCTGCGTGTTTCGCGGATCTTATTCATGGATTTAGTACCTGACTGGATAACAACGAACATGTTTTCGACGATGTTTGCGCACGCGAAGCGTCTGCATAGGGAGCGCCGAGGAGGAGGAAGGAAATAGTGGAGGTAAGGAGGGCGGGCGAGAAAGCCACCCCGTAGGCAGTTTTCGGCGACTCGCCGAAAACTTCTAAATCATAAGGCGTAGCCTCCATCTCTCCAACGGCGTGATGCTTCGCATTGTATTTTAGAAGTTTTTGGCGGGTCGTCAAAAACTGCACGCGGGGTCGCGTGCGCTCCCCATTTGGTTCCGGCTTCGCCGGGTCGGGTAACCTCCGTTCCTTCTTGGTCGAAACTGTAGCGCTTCCGATCCACTCCACCGGTTTTGCATCTTGTTCTTTTTCCGTGCCGTTCCGCGTATTCCGTGGACAGCTCTGCATCGGTCTGTGGTTTAAACCTTTCGTGCCTTTTGTGTCTTTCGTGGACCACATTTGCATCGTCGTGGCCAAGGCTGGGCTTGCCGACTCCCGTGGCTTCAGCCAGCTTCGCCCGCATGATTCGCGCATTCCTCGCCCTTCTTGTCTCTGCGGTTGTTGTCCATGCGTTTTCCGACGACACAAAACAGCCCAGTGCCAATGCTTTGATTGATCGCGTGATTACCAGCCCCGGTAGTTACAGTCAGATGTGCGACATCCCGCCTCCTCTAAGTGTGAAAGTGCCGCTGCCGGTTTACAGTCTGGTGCTCACCCGCGAGGTTCATGTTTCGGAAGATGATTTTGCCGAGCTGCGCGACCGACGTGCAGAAGTCGTGTCGGCACTGGTGCAACGCCTAGCGGCGCTCGATTTAAGCAAACCCGCGCCACCAGTAGAAGGGATGCAGTTTGCAGAAATAAAGGATGGAGAAAGTGACAAGCTGGAAAGCTCCGGAGTTTCACCACGCTATTTGAGCGGACTGCTTTTCGAGATCATTGTTGGCCTGGACGCGGTGGAGACACTACCCGAGCTGTTGCGTCTGGAAGAGCAAATGCGCAGCCTGCTCGCGGCTGCTGACGCGGACCCAAACGTCGCTCCTCCCCAAGTGTTGGTGGACGGATTTCTGACTCCACCGCAGGGAGACAAAAAGCTGAAACCTCGCGACGAGGAGTTTCTCAAAGGACGGGTTTTTCAGCGGGAGCTGCTTTCGGTGATGCTTCAACTGCTGCGCCGTCAGCACTATCAGCCGCTGCTCGATTCAGATTTTGAAAAGACCTACGTGAAGGCGATCAAAGAGCGTGCGAAGCAGGAGGATCTCCGTGACATCAAAACACCGGCGGATGCGAAAGCGAAGGGGGATGATTGGGTGAAGTTCGATCTCATAACCAAAATCCCGCTTGGCTACATGGAAAAGCAGCCGGAGGTTCCGTTCTCGCGCGAGGTGCGTGAGCAGATTCGCGGCTGGGCGAAGGCGTTTACCAAAGATGTTCCGCCGGAGGATTGGAAAGTGAACGACGCGCTGCCACCGCAATAACGGTGAGATGCTTGTCCACGGAATACACGGAATGATAAGGAAGGGGACGAATAGGAAATCGGGGCGCTTTGCTTTTGGGCACTCGCCGATAGCGCGGATCGTGGTGGCGCTCACGCTGTTCGGAATGGCGTTTAGCTATGGGGCTTCCAAAAAAGAAGACGGGCCGAATGGGCACAAGCTGGTACCAGTCGCGGCGGGGGAGTTTACTTTGGGCGAGAAAGACCATGCGAGGAATCCACTGCATGTGGTGAAGCTCCATACCTTCAAGATTTCAGACACAGAGACGACGAATGCGCAGTTTGTGGTTTTTGTGAAAGAGACGGGTTATGTCACGGATGCGGAGCGACTAAAGAACGCGAAGGTGTTTCGCGAGGGAATGGCGGATTGGGCTTGGGTGACTAAAGAAGATGCGAATTGGCGTCAACCGATGGGTGCGGATGGTTTCAAGGCGGAGGAGATGCTTGAACATCCGGTGACTCAGATCAGCGGTGCGGATGCCGAGGCTTATTGCAAATGGGTGGGAGGGCGTCTGCCGACGCTCGACGAATGGGAGATTGCCGCCCGTGCCGGGGTGCAAAGCAAATGGCCGTGGGGAGACAAGTTTATCGCTGGTCGCGCCAATATCTGGAACGGCAAGACGCACAAAAAGGAGACGGATGCCGACCGGTTTATATACACCGCACCGGTTCGCAGCTATGCGCCCAATGCGTGGGGGCTCTATGATGTCATCGGGAATGTCTTTGAATACTGCTCAGATCTTCCGAAGGGGGAAACAGGGCGTATGCGCTCCACGATCGCCGGGCGCGGCGGCTCGTGGTGGTGCTCGAAAGGGACGTGTAGCGCCTTCAATCTCGTGGACATCGGCCAGATGACCAGGCGCGGCTCGCTTTCCAATCAAGGGTTTCGGGTGGTGTTTGGTGGTGGCGAGAAACCAGCGAAGTAGGGCGGCGTTTTATAGGGCCTATATGTCCTATAGGACTTATAAAGCACCGTCCCAACCTCCCTGAAAAATGAGCCTTCCCTCATAATTTTCGCGACACCGCAGGCTGTAGCTATTAGCAAGACGGCGCTTTTTTAGATCATGGATAAAATTCTCGTTCACGGCGGTCATAAACTTCACGGCATGGTGCGCATTTCCGGCAGCAAGAACAGCGCGCTGCCGATTCTCGCGGCGACCCTTCTCACGAAGGATACCTGCACGATCTACAATGTTCCCGATCTCTCGGATATTCATTACATGCTGCAGATTCTTTCGCATCTCGGCGCGTCGGTGGAGCGGGCGAGCGGGACGGTGAAGATCGCGGCGGAAACCGTGAAGACGACAGCGCCGTATGAGATCGTTCGCAAGATGCGTGCGTCGGTCTGTGTGCTGGGGCCGTTGCTCGGACGCGAAAAAGAGGCGACCGTTTCGCTTCCTGGTGGATGCGTGATCGGAGATCGTCCGATTGATCTCCATCTCAAAGGCTTCGAGGCGTTGGGGGCGATGCATCGGATCGAATCGGGCAATGTAAAAGTGTTCGCTGCGGAACTGAGAGGCGGGACAATGAGCTTGAAAGGCAAGCTGGGGCCGACGGTGCTTGGAACGGACAATGTGATGATGGCAGCCGTGCTGGCAAATGGCGTGACCGTGATTGAGGACGCCGCCGCCGAACCTGAAGTCGTGGATCTTGCGAATTTCCTCAATAAAATGGGCGCAAAAATTTCTGGAGCCGGGACGACACGCATTGAGATCGAAGGCGTTAAGGAATTGCACGGGACTGAACACACGGTGATTCCCGACCGTATCGAGGCGGGGACATTTTTAGTCGCGGGTGCAATGATGGGCGGCGACGTGACGCTTCGGCGCGTGAACGCCGAGCATCTCGGCTCCGTGATCGAAGCCGTCCGCAACAGCGGCTACACTGTTGAGACAACCGCCGATACCGTCCGCGTGCTGGGCAATGGTTCGCCTAAACCGCTGGAACTGGTGACCGAACCTTACCCTGGTTTTCCCACCGACATGCAGGCGCAAATGTGCGCGCTTCTTTGCAAAACCGCCGGAACGAGCCGGATCAAGGAGACCGTTTTCCCGCAACGCTTCATGCACGTCAGCGAGCTCAAGCGGATGGGAGCGGATATTTCGATCGAAGACACGACGGCGGTGATTCATGGCGTCGAGCGTCTGAGCGGCGCGCCGGTGATGGCGAGCGATCTGCGCGCGAGCGCGGCGCTGGTGCTGGCCGGACTGCAAGCCGAGGGAATCACGGAGGTGAACCGCGTGTACCATATAGATCGGGGCTACGAATCCATTGACGAGAAGCTGAATCATCTGGGTGCACAGCTTGAGCGTGTGAAGGTTTAGAAAAGGAAGAGGGAGGAAGGAATAAGGAAGAAGGAGGAGGGAATAAGGAAGAAGGTCTGATGGGGCGGTTAGGTGTAATTTTAATCCATCACCGCATCATGATGCGTCTATTTGTATTCTTGATCCTTCTTCTGTTTTCCTTATTTTGTCTCCATGTCCAGTCATCCACTCGCCGAACTGCTCTCTCAACGTATCGTCATTATCGACGGGGCGATGGGGACAACGATCCAGCAGTACCAGCTTACTGAAGAGCAGTTTCGCGGGGAGCGATTTAAGGATTGGAAGGGAAAGGATGTCCACGGCAAGGAGATCAATTATCTCAAGGGGAACAACGAGCTGCTGAACATCACTCAGCCGCAGATCATCGAGGAAATCCATCGCCGTTATTTTGAAGCCGGAGCCGATATCGCCGAGACGAATACTTTTAACGGGCAGTTTATCTCATTGGCGGATTACGGGATGGAGTCGTTCGCGTATGAGCTCTCCCGCACCGGCGCGGAATGCGCGCGACGCGCGGCGGATAGCGTGATGGCGGCGCAGCCGGGACGGAAATGTTTTGTTGCAGGCGCGATCGGGCCAACCACGAAGACATCGTCCATTTCCACCGACGTCAACGACGCCTCGGCACGCGGCACGACTTGGGACGAACTCGTGAAGGCTTATAAAGAGCAAGCGTGTGCGCTCCTTGACGGCGGCGCGGACATCCTGCTGGTGGAGACGATCTTCGATACGCTCAACGCTAAAGCCGCCTTCTTTGCCATCGGCGAAGTCTTCGACGAGCGCGGTCTGCAACCTGTCCCTTACGGCGAAGCCGCTTCGCAATCCGCAATCGCCAATCCGAAATCCCAAATTCCACTGATGGCGTCTGTGACGTTTATCCAAAAAGGCGGGACGCGCGGGGTGACTGGTCAAACCGTGGAGGCATTCTGGAATTCGATCTCAAACGTGCCGCTGCTCAGCGTGGGGATGAATTGTGCGCTGGGTCCGGAAGAGATGCGTCCGTTGATCGAAGAGCTGTCGCGTCTGGTGCCGATCTACGTGAGCGTTTATCCCAATGCCGGACTGCCGAATCCTTTATTGCCGACAGGCTTCCCTGAGACGCCCGAGACGCTCGCGCCACAGTTGCGTGAGTGGGGCGAGAAGGGGATGTATAATATTGTCGGCGGCTGCTGCGGAACCACGCCGCCGCACATCGCGAAAATTTCTGAAGCCGTAAAAGGTGTCGCGCCGCGCAAGGTGCCGACGGTCGAGCCGTATTTTCGCCTGAGCGGCATTGATGCGCTCACCCTCACGCCGGAGACAAATTTCATCAACATCGGCGAGCGGACAAACGTCACGGGATCGCCGAAGTTCGCGAAGTTGATTCTGAGTGGAAACCACGAGGAAGCGGTGAGTGTTGCCCGTCAGCAGGTGGAAAGTGGCGCGCAGATCATTGATGTGAACATGGACGAGGGGATGCTCGATGGGGCGGCAGCGATGGCGAAATTTTTGAATTACATCATGACCGAACCGGAGATCGCGAAGGTTCCGGTGATGGTGGATTCGTCAAAGTGGAGTGTGATCGAAGCTGGGTTGAAATGTCTGCAAGGCAAAGGCGTCGTGAACTCCATCTCGCTCAAGGAAGGCGAAGAGGCGTTTTTGAAATACGGTCGTTTAATCCGGCGCTATGGAGCGGCCACCGTGGTGATGGCGTTTGATGAAAAAGGACAGGCGGATTCGTATGAACGACGCATCGAGATCTGCGAGCGCAGCTATCGTCTCCTTGTCGATAAAGTCGGTTTCCCGCCGCAGGACATCATTTTCGATCCAAACATCCTCACGGTTGGCACCGGTCTGGAAGAGCACAACAATTACGCCGTGGATTTCATTCGCGCGACGGAATGGATCAAAAAGAATCTGCCGTATGCAAAAGTGAGCGGCGGCGTTTCAAACATCTCGTTCTCTTTCCGTGGCAATAATCACGTTCGCGAGGCGATGCACTCGGCATTTCTGTTTCACGCGATCAAGGCCGGTCTCGACATGGGGATTGTGAACGCCGGAATGCTTACTGTTTACTCCGATATTCCCAAAGAGCTGTTGGAGTTGGTGGAAGACGTTTTGCTGAATCGTCGTCCGGATTCCACGGAGCGACTTGTCGCGTTCGGCGAAAAGGTAAAAGGCGAAAAGACCGGCGGCACAGCCGGGAAAGTGGACGCCGAATGGAGAAAGGGGACGGTGGAGGAGCGTCTGTCGCATGCGTTGGTCAAAGGCATCGTCGAATTCATCGACACAGATACCGAGGAGGCGCGCCAGAAATATGGGCGTCCGCTGCTTGTCATCGAAGGTCCGCTGATGGCTGGAATGAATGTCGTGGGTGATCTCTTCGGCGAAGGCCAGATGTTTTTACCGCAGGTTGTGAAGAGCGCGCGCGTGATGAAGAAAGCCGTCGCGTATCTGTTTCCCTTCATGGAAGCCGAAAAGGCAGCCGCTGCCGCCGCAGGACAGGAATCCAAGGCACAAGGCAAAGTGCTGATGGCCACGGTGAAGGGTGATGTGCACGACATCGGCAAGAATATCGTCGGTGTGGTGCTCGGTTGTAATAACTACGAGGTGATCGATCTCGGCGTGATGGTTCCTTGCGACCGGATTTTGGAGGAGGCGAAGAAACACAACGTGGATGTGATTGGCTTGAGCGGATTGATCACCCCGTCGCTCGACGAGATGGCGCATGTCGCCCGGGAGATGGAGCGTTTGAATATCAAGCTCCCGCTTTTGATCGGTGGCGCCACGACCAGCCGACCGCATACGGCGGTGAAAATTGCGCCGCATTTTTCTGGAACCGTTGTGCACGTGCTCGATGCCAGCCGCGCTGTGCCTGTGGTGAGCGCCCTACTTTCCGCAGAGCAGAAGCCGGCTTTTGAAACAAAGAATAAGGAAGAGCAGCAGAAGCTTCGCGATCAACACAGCGGTGCGGCGGCAAAGCTCGTTTCGATCGAGGCGGCCCGGGATAAACGTTCCCCCTGGGCGCTTGCAGCACAGGATGTGACGGCACCCGAGTTTACCGGCGTTCGCACCTTGGAAGATTTCCCGCTTGCTGTGCTGCGTGACTACATTGACTGGTCGCCGTTCTTTCATACGTGGGAATTGCGCGGCGTGTATCCGTCTATTTTGGAGCACGAGCGTTATGGGGAACAGGCGCGTAAAATTTTTGAAGACGCCAATCAGCTTCTCGACAAGATCATCGCAGAGAAACTGATCCGCGCGCGCGCCGTTTATGGCTTCTTCCCAGCAAACAGCACTGGAGATGATGTCATCGTTTGGGCCGATGAATCGCGGACGATCGAGCAGACGCGTTTACATTTCCTGCGTCAGCAGGTGGAGAAGACGAATGCGAATCCATACCGCTGTCTCGCGGACTTTGTCGCGCCTGTAGATGCGAAACTGGCTTCTCTCGATGGTAAATCGTCTGATGGCAAGGTGCGTGATCACATCGGAGGATTTGCAGTGACGACGGGAATCGGGCTCGATGAGTTGGTGGAAAAATTCAAGGCCGATCATGACGACTACAACGCGATCATGGCCGAGGCAGTGGCAGACCGTCTCGCTGAGGCGTTTGCCGAATGTCTTCACGAACGCGCCCGTCGTGAATGGGGCTACGGCAAAACCGAAAAGCTCACGAGCGAACAGATGATCAAGGAGGAGTATCGGGGTATTCGTCCGGCACCGGGCTATCCGGCGTGTCCCGATCACACCGAAAAAGGCACGCTTTGGAAGTTGCTAGACGCGGAGAAGGCGACGGGGATTCAGCTTACGGAATCATTCGCGATGTGGCCGGGAAGCAGTGTGAGCGGCTTTTACTTTGGCCATCCCGACTCCGGTTATTTTGCCGTCGGTAAGCTTGGCAAAGATCAGCTTGAGGATTACGCCGTCCGCAAATCCATCCCGCTCACGGAAGCCGAACGCTGGCTCGGCCCGTGGTTGAATTACGATTCAGCGTAATATTTAGAAATTGTCTACTAGCACCGTTACTGCTTCGCCTTACGTGTGAAAATCAAAGGATTCATCAAGTTACTGGTCTTCTGCGGGATTCTTGCGGCGGCTTATTATTACTGGCCGTGGCGGGTGATCCGGCATCCGCCCGGGGTTTTGATCAATGTGAGCCCGCGACAGGAGGATATTCCACCCAAGCCGCTTCCGGATGTGGAAGGCTGGAAGCTGACTGCCGTTGCCAAATACGGAATCCGGGCGCGGGTGCTGGGAACGAAACGGTATCACTCCGGTTTCGGCTCGGATGTGGTGCCGGTGGATGTGGCTGTCGGATGGGGAAGGATGAGCGATCAGGCGGTGCTCGATCAGTTTGAAATCACGATGGGAAACCGGTTCTTTTTTTATGAGTGGAGCAATCAACCTGCGATTCCAGAAGGGGAGATCATGCGCAGCGCGGCGAACAATCATATTATCTCCGCAAACGCAGACGTGAAGAAAGTCATTGGCTCGCTACGAACTGGCCAGATCGTGACGATGATGGGCTATTTGGTCAAAGCGCGGACCCCGGACGGTAAGGGATTCTGGAATTCCTCGCTGCAGCGCGATGACACTGGGAATGGCGCGTGTGAAGTATTCTACGTGGAAGCCGCGAAAGCAGCCGATACGGTGCCGATGGATTGAGGCTGAATGTTTAGAAGCCTGTTGAAAAACTTTGGATATGGTTTGGATGAATGAAACCGAAGGTTCTTACTATTTGTCTTGCTCTTGATCTTACTCTGAAAACGCCCGCTTGGAGTAAGATCAAGAGCAAGACAAAGAATAAGATTGTGCCCCAGCGAAATGCGTCGCTGTGTATTTCAACAGTCTATTAGCTCTTACATCTCTTCCTTTTCCGTGCTCACCTCACCATCGCGCTCACTGAGCGCCTGTTCGAATGCGCGCCACGCGAGCATGGCGCATTTCACGCGTTGGGGAAATTTGCGGACGCCTTTTAGCAGGATCAAATCGCCCAGCCCTTTTGTATCCGTCTCCTCCTCGCTGGTGACGAGCTTGTGAAAGATCCGCAGCATGTGCTCGGCTTCTGTGCGGGGTTTGCCTTTTAGCTTCAGAGTCATGAGGGACGCCGACGCCTGGCTGATCGCGCAACCGGTGCCGGTGAACTTCAAATCTAAGACCTGGCCGTCATCGCCAAACTTCACGTGCAGGGTGATTTCGTCACCGCAGGATGGATTGTCGCCATGCACATGCACTGCGTCCGTGAGCTCCCCGAAATTACGCGGACGCTTGGAGTGATCGAGGATCACCTGTTGATACAGCTCTTCGAGTTCTTCGTTCATCGGGAAAAGAATTGCTGCGCTTTCACTAGAATATCTACCGTCGTGTCCACTTCCTCCTGTGTGTTGTAGAAATAGAAGCTGGCGCGTGTGGTGCCGGGAAGCTTGAGCTTGCGCATGAGTGGCTGGTTGCAGTGATGGCCGCCGCGCAACGCGAGCCCGTGCTCATTTGCATACGTCGTGAGATCGTGCGGGTGCGCCCATTCTGCATGGAAACTCACGAGCGAGCCGCGTTCGCCTTTGGGTCCGAGGATTCGCATCCCGGGAATTTCGGAAAGCTTGTCGATAGCGTAGGACGCAAGCTGGTAGTCGTGCTTGAAAATTTCCGCACGGCCGATTTGTTCCAGGTAATCCACTGCGGCACCAAGCCCGACCGCATCAGCGATGTTGGGCGTCCCGGCTTCAAACTTATACGGTGGCTGTTTGAAAGTCGCCCGCTCGTAATTCACGCTCACGATCATTTCACCCCCGCCATGCCATGGAGGCATTGCTGCTAGCAGTTCCATGCGACCATACAATGCGCCGATCCCAGTAGGAGCGCACATTTTGTGACCGGAGAACGCGTAGAAATCGCAGCCGATCTCGTGGACATTCACCGGGAGATGTCCGGCGGATTGCGCGCCATCCACCACACTGATCGCTCCCGCTTTGCGTGCGGCGGCGCACATTTCCTTCACTGGATTGATGGTTCCGAGCGAGTTGGAGATATGCGTGAATGCAAACACCTTTACGCCTTCGAGTAGCTTGGGGAGATCGTCCAGCGCAAGCGTGCCATCGTCTGTCACCGGCACAAATCGCAGCTGCGCGCCACGGCGTCCGGCAAACATCTGCCACGGGACGAGATTGCTGTGGTGCTCGATCTCGGTGAGCAGGATTACATCACCTTTCTGCACGTTCTGATCTGCCCATGTATTTACAACGAGATTGATTCCCTCCGTCGTGCCGCGTGTGAAAATGATCTCCTCCGGCTGTGCTGCGCCAAGATAGGCCGCGATTTTCACCCGCGCGCCTTCATAGGCGTCTGTCGCGCGTGAGCTGAGTTCGTGCAGGCCGCGATGCACATTGGCGTTGTCTCGCTCGTAGTATTTTTGCAGCGCATCAATCACCGCCACCGGCTTTTGTGAGCTGGCTGCGTTATCGAAATAAATGAGCGGCTTCCCATTTACGGTTTGATGCAGAATGGGAAATTCTGCGCGAATCTTCTTCCAATCCACGGTTTGCGACGCACTGGCGGCCATTTCCTGAAATCGGGCTTATTTCGCGGCGACAGGTGCGCGCACAACGACCGCACTGACATCGTCCAAAACAACCGCAGCTTCAAAGAGCTCCATTCCTGCGAGCGCAGAGAGATGCACGAGCTTATCCCCAACGATCTCCACTTTTCCTGCTATTTTCTCGCCGGATTTCAGGCGGAGTTCAACACGCTGACCATTGAGGCGTTCCAAGAGGCTTTTTGTGGTGTCGGCTGTAGAAACCAGTTTGCCGTCGGCAAAAGCGGAGACAGCGAGGATGCACGTGATGATGGAGATGCGAATGAGTTTCATAATGAGATGTAGTCTTAATAAAGGCGGTGATGCTGCCGCACCTTCCGATGGAAGGCAACCATCGTGATGGGTGCAAAGTTTCCCAATGAAATGTACCGGCGAGGCAGCATTTACTTTAATCACTTTGATAAATTTTTTTGTTTTCGTGTGGCAACTCGCATGATTATCGCTTGGCGGGGTCTGCACATTCACGTGTAAATAATTTTATAATGCATTCAGAAAGCTCAAATCACGTTCCTCTGAGGGGCGCTCGCAAAAGGTTCAATATCCTTGGGGATAGAGTGAGATATGGATGTTGTGGTGTAGTGGGAGTCTGCTGTTTGATGGCGACAGGGTTGGTTCAAGGGCAGGGGTGGAGTGGTTTGGGAGCGGATGATAACTGGAGCACTGGGCAAAACTGGGTGGGAGGGGTGAGTCCGTTGAATACTTTTCCAACTCTAGGCACGGCAAATCCGGTTTTTGATGGTACATCACGACTGACTCCCAATATCGATACCAACTGGAATATTGATACTTTGTCTTTTAGCCCTACCGCAGGGGCGTTTGTCATAGGAGGTAGCCAGCTATTTTTCGAGGTGGGGATTGTCAATAACAGCACCATTCTTCAAACCATTAACGCTCCACTGCGGTTCGGTGTGAAGTCCTATTTCGTCACTTTCACCACCGTGACAGGAGGGCATCTTTATATTGGGGGAACGGTGGACTGGTATCAGTGCCAACTCACGATTGATGGAGCAGGCGATGTCACTTTCGCCGGTGCTGGGATCGATACAGGTGGTGGTGGTGATATTGTTAAAAATGGGACAGGAACATTAACAATTTTGGGAACTAATGCATATACCGGTACAGTCACGATCAATGCCGGTGTTTTAAATATTCAAAGCAACACGGCGCTAGGAACCACGACCGGCAACACAGTGGTAGCAAGTGGAGGAGCGCTCGAAATGCAAAACAGTATTACTGTAGCGGCCGGTGAGACGCTGTCATTGAATGGAACGGGGATCAATAACGGGGGAGCCTTGCGTAATATTTCTGGGAATAACAATTACAACGACACCATTACGCTTACTGGCACGACAAGGATAAATTCGGATTTAGGAACCCTTACGCTTACCCCCTCAGCTGCCGGCAGCGCTAACTCCATTACTGGAACGAATCGTAATCTCATTCTTGGCGGTGCGGGCGATATTACCATCGGTAAAATCATATCTACTGGATCTGGTACATTCACTAAGGATGGAACGGGAATGGTTACCCTCAGTAATACTACCGCCAATACATTCACAGGAGCCGCGACCGTCAATGGTGGCACATTACGACTCTCATATTCCTCGAATGTATCAAAACTAGCGGATGCTGCCTCACTCACATTTGGTCCCGCTGCCGGCACGATTGATCTGGCAGGAACGACCGCCCATACGGAAACCGTAGTATCAACGAGCCTTTCAGGTGCAGGAATGATCAGCAGGAGCTCGGGCACTTCGGTATTGCGCTTAAATACAATCACCGTAAACGCAGGCGGCAGTCTCAATCTTACCGCCAATAGCATTGCTGACACGGATACGAGGAACGATGCATCCGGGATTCTTGGAGGATGGGCGACCCGAGATGGGGACTGGGCTCGAAACTCCACGAATGGGAACAATGGTGCTATTACGGCATATACTGCCTACAGCAATATTTCGCGGTTGGGCGGGACGATCGTCAACGGCAGTAATAACAACGTCCGGATTATCGATGTCGGCAATTCGAGTGGAAGCATCACTCTTTCAGGAGCGGGCACGACCAGTATCAGCTCGCTGCTTCAGGGTGCGAATGGAGGAGCTGCCACCATTGATATCGCTACCGGTAAAATACTGGCGCTGGTTTCTGGCGGTATTTTAATGCCTTCCACCACCACTGGTGATTTTACCATTAACGGTCCGGGGACACTTACTGCAGGTAACGGCGCTGCGGCAACACTCTACTTGAACAACCAAAGCGCGAATAAGGTGACGTTGAACCCGGTGATTGCTGATAACGGCGCGGGAGTTGTCAGCCTGCTTCGAAACGGTGGAGGTTCGGGCGTCACAACCTTGACCGGAACGAACTCTTATACCGGTCTCACAACGGTTAGCTCGGGTGTGCTTAATATTCAAAACAACTTAGCCCTCGGCACCTCGACTGGTGCAACCAATATTACGGCCAGTGGCGCTTTGGAAATGGAGGGTGGTATTACAGTCACGGATGAGGCGCTCACTATAAACGGAACGGGTATCTCAACAGGCGGTGCTCTGCGCAGCATTAATGGAAACAATAATTATAACGGAAATATCACGCTGGCTGGAGACAGTCGGATCAACTCGGATGCAAATTTGCTAACCATTAATCCCGTTTCCGGGAGCGCGATCACTGGAGCATTTAATCTATCTCTCGGTGGTGCTGGCAATATCCTCATTGGTCGTTCGATTGACACAGGAACAGGTACATTAACCAAAGATGGGGCTGGAACCGTGACGCTTTCTGCCGCGAATACTTACACTGGCCTGACGACAATCTCGGAAGGCACACTGGCATATGGAACGAGCAACGTGATCGCGAGCGGCCCAGTCACAGTCAGCGGTGCCACTGCGGTGCTGGATCTTGGTAGTAATCAAAGCGACATCGTGGGAGTGGTTACAGTGGATGGAGGCGGGAGCATTACAGGTTCGGGATCCTCCACGCTGACGAGCACGGGTACGTTTGAAATGAAATCCGGCTCGGTGAGCGCCATCTTAGGAGGGACGGGAATTGCCCTCAATAAAACCACAGTGGGGACAGTGACACTTTCCGGCGCGAACACCTATACCGGTCTCACCACAATTTGGGCGGGCACTGTGAATATTCAGAACGCCCTAGCGCTAGGCTCTTCTGCTGGAGGCACGGTTGTCACAAACGGTGCAGCACTCGAACTGCAGGGGAATGTCACCATCACTGCTGAGGCCCTTACCATACAGGACTCTGGCATTGCTTCGGGTGGTGCGCTTCGCAACGTTTCGGGCAATAATAGCTACAACGGGAATATTACACTTGCAAATGCGACGCGGATTAATTCAGACGCAGGAGTGCTCACCATCAATCCTTCTTCAGGTAATGCGCTTTCAGGCAGCTTTAATCTGACACTTGGGGGGGCGGGCGACATTGTAGTGAACAAGCCAATCGCCACCGGCACGGGCACACTCACAAAAGACGGAGCAGGAGAACTCACCTTGTCTGCGGCGAACACCTATACCGGACTTACCACCATCTCGGCAGGAACCGTGAATATTCAGAACGCTCTAGGTCTTGGCACCTCGGCTGGAGGCACGATTGTGTCCAACGGTGCAGCACTCGAACTGCAGGGGAATGTCACCATCTCTGCCGAGGCGCTTACAATCCAAGGCTCTGGGATTGCGTCGGGTGGTGCGCTTCGCAACGTTTCGGACAATAATAGCTACGACGGGAATATTACACTTGCGAATGCGACGCGGATTAATTCAGACGCAGGAGTGCTCACCATCAATCCTTCTTTAGGTAATGCGCTTTCAGGCAGCTTTAATCTGACACTTGGGGGGGCGGGCGACATTGTAGTGAACAAGCCAATCGCCACCGGCACGGGCACACTCACAAAAGACGGAGCAGGAGAACTCACCTTGTCTGCGGCGAACACCTATACCGGACTTACCACGGTTTCAGCAGGTACTCTGATCTACGGAGCAAGTGATGTTATTGCTTCAGGCAATGTTACCGTGGATGGAGCTAGCGCGGTGCTTGATCTTGGGTTGAATCAAAGCGACACCGTAGGAGTGGTTACCTTGGATGGCGGCGGTAGTATCACGGGATCGGGCTCGTCCACACTGACGAGCACGGGTTCCTTTGAAATGAAAGCCGGTTCGGTGAGCGCAATTTTGGGAGGGATAGGAGTTACCCTTAATAAAACAACGGCAGGTATCGTAACGCTTTCTGGCGCTAATACGTATGATGGCGTGACCACCATTAGTGCGGGCGTATTGAACATTCAAAATAGTTCCGCCTTAGGAAGTGCGGCAGGGGGAACGACGGTTGGCCCGGGTGCAGCCTTGGAGCTTCAAGGGAGTATTGCCGTTGCGGGTGAAATAATCGTCCTGAACACCATTGGCATGGGCGGGGGCGGAATCCGGAGCACCTCAGGAAATAACAGCTTGGGTGGAAGTATCACACTTACTGGAGACAGTCGTATCAATGCTGATGCGGATACACTCACCATTGATACGGGATTGGGGGATGTGATCGTTGGCGACTTCAATCTCGCTGTGGGTGGCGCTGGAAACATCATTATTAACGATCCGATCTCGATAGGACTGGGAACACTCGCGAAAGACGGTTTGGGAACACTCACACTTTCTGCAGCAAATACTTTTACGGGACTCACCACCGTCTCGGCTGGAACATTGATCTTAACTGGCAGCCTCAGCGGTGATTTGAATGCGACTGGCGGTAGTGTGGGCGGAACCGGTAGCTTGGTTGGGTTCACGTTGAACGCAGGGGCGACTCTTTCTCCCGGAGTTTTGGGCTCGGGGATTCTCAGTGCTCAGGATGCCACTTTCAACGGAGGTAATTTCAACGTGGACCTTGGCGGAATCGTGGCGGGCGGTGACTACGACCAGTTCAGCATCAGCGGTTCTTCTTTCGCCTTCCTTGGAAATGTTGAGCTGACACTCGATCTTGGCGGTTTTGATCCTCTTAATGACGGATCACAGTCGTTCACTTTGATCAACAACAGTGTATCCACTGTATATTCTGGATCTGGTCTATTCACTGTGGGAGGCAACGTTATTGCTGAAGGTGGCGCATTCATTGTGTCGGGACAGGAATTCATCATCAGCTATATGGCCGGATCGGATAGCAATGATGTGGTGATCATTGCGGTTCCAGAGCCTTCCGCGTTTGTGATGATGCTCGGGGGCTTTAGTTTACTTGCAGGCATCCAGCGTTTTCGTCGCCGTAGCTATATAGAACGCGTCGCTTAGCAGATTCCATTTTACGTCATGCTGCAGTGTTGAGTGGAGAGCTGAGGTTGGGGGTGGTTCGCGTGAGCTGGCATGATCTGCACAGACTAAGAGACGAGGGGGAGGGAATCGCCCAGTTGCAGACAGCGTATTTCGGTCCATTTGCGCAGCGCGAATAATCGCCACCGATAGCGACCATTGTGTTGGAATCCGGGTTATAGCCGACATCCAGTCCGCATTTGAGACACACTGAATTTTCAAAGAAAAGTGTGTTACCACACTGACAGGTAAAGTGGATCATTGTGGCGGAGGCTCAGTGTTGCGTGCCTAGTGGTTGAAAAGGTAATCCACGGAATACACGGAAAGACAAAAGACACAGAAATAAATGGCAGTAATGGGAGCTACTCATCAGAAGACTTTGTTCCAATCCGCAATCCGCCATCATCAATCCATCACCCTCGCGTCTGCCGCATGGCTTCGTACAAGACAGCAGAGACTGAACTCGAGAGATTCAGGCTGCGCGTGGGGCCGGGCATGGGAATGGTAAGGCAGGTCGCGGCGTTTTCGCTCAGGAGAGACTCCGGGAGACCTTTCGATTCGCGGCCGAAGACAAGGAAGTCTCCGTGCAGAAAACATTCGTCCCAAAAGCAGCGGGTGGCTTTGGTGGTGAGGAAAAAGAAGCGCGTCTCAGCAGACTGTGCTTTGCGGAGATCGGCGAATGACTCCCAGACCGTAAATTTGAGATCGGGCCAGTAATCGAGTCCCGCACGTTTCAGCTCACGGTCTTCGATCGAAAACCCCAGCGGCTTTACGAGATGCAGGTGCGAGCCGGTGGCCACGCAAAGCCGTCCGATATTGCCCGTGTTTGGCGGGATTTCGGGCTCGACCAGAACCACGTTGAACATGGTGTCAGTAGATTATGAGGCTGTTGAAAACTCCGAAGTGAAACGAATCACCAAGGGCCGGAGATTCTCACTCTTTGTCTTACTCTGAAAAGACTTCCAATGGATTAAGATCAAGAGCAAGACAAAGAGTAAGAGCAGCAGATACATGGTTTCTTCAACAAGCCATTAAGCGAGGATGGCTTGTTGAGCTTTGAGCAGATCGGCGATGCCTTTTTTCGCGAGCGCAAGCATGCTGGCGAGTTGGGTGTCGCTGAACGTGCTTTCCTCACCCGAGCCCTGAAGCTCCACAAACTCGCCCGCTTGGGTCATGACGACATTGAAATCCACGGCGGCATCGCGATCTTCGATGTAATTCAAATCGAGGAGTGCTTCTCCTGCGACGATTCCCACGCTTACCGCAGCGACGAGACTCTTGATTGGGTTTTCTTTCAGCAGCCCCTGGCTAATGAGTTTTTTGCAAGCCAGCCCTGCCGCCACACAAGCGCCGGTAATGCTTGCCGTGCGCGTTCCGCCGTCGGCCTGCAATACGTCGCAATCAATCCACATTGTGCGTGAGCCGAGTTTGTCGAGATCCAGCGCGGCGCGAAGCGAGCGTCCGATGAGGCGCTGGATTTCAGAAGAGCGTCCATCGAGACGTCCTTTGGTGACATCGCGCGGCTTCCGATGCTCGGTGGAGTAGGGGAGCATGGAGTATTCAGCGGTGACCCAACCGCCGCCGACTTGCTGTTCTTTCATCCAGCGAGGGACATTTTCCTCGATCATTGCAGAGCAAATGACGCGAGTGTTGCCGGTCGAGATGAGCACGGAACCGGTGGCGTTGTTGGCAAAATCCGGCTGGATAGTGAGGGGACGGATTTGATCGTGTAGGCGAGAGTCGTTGCGAGGCATGGTATGCCGATGCCCGAGTCGTTGAGGCAAAGCAATGCTGAAAAACAAAAGCTGGGATAGGATTTCACCGCGAGGATCGCGAAGGCGCGAAGAAAGGCAGAAGCATGGAATGCTGCATTTTGGTCTTCACCCGGATCCGGGTGAAGTGGAGTACAGGATTGCATCCTGTGCGGCCAGCGGACTCCGATCCCGCTGAATCAAACGTCTCCGACTGGATGGTAACTCATCTACCAGCACAGCAACCTTTGTTCAGCGGCACAGATTGCCGCTGGCCGCACAGGTTGCAACCTGTGCTCCATCGCTGCGCTTCTCCAACCTCACCAATTCCAATCTCGCGCCGCAGATTCGCGCGCTTGTCTTCAGGCTTGGCGCATCGAGTTTTCTGGATGATGTTGAAGCCGAATGTCTGAGCCCACACTTCCACCAGTCACCAATCTTACACTTCCAGAAATGGAGGCGTTGCTTGTGGGGGCGGGCCAGCCGAAGTATCGGGCCGGACAGGTTTTGAAGTGGATTTATGAGAAGCGGGTTACGTCTTTCGAGGCAATGAGCAATCTTCCAGATGCACTTAGAAAACAGCTCACGACAGATTTTTCGTTTCCCATACTGGAGAAAATCCGAGTGCTCGGGTCGAATGATACGACACAGAAATTTCTATTTCGTCTCGAGGATGGAGCACTGATTGAAAGCGTGCTCATTCCTGCATCGCCCGCGCTTTACGGTGAGCAGAGCGACAGGCGCACCATCTGCATTAGCTCGCAGGTCGGGTGTGCCTATGGCTGCAAATTTTGCGCAAGCGGGCTCGACGGGTTCGCACGTAATTTAACAGCGGCGGAAATTGTTGGGCAGTTCATCGAGGTCGAACGTCAGAGCGGGGAACGCATTAATAATATCGTCTTCATGGGAATGGGCGAGCCGATGGCAAATTTCTCGAATCTTATGCAGGCGATTGAGATTTTGAACGCGCCGTGGGGCGTGGGACTTGGGGCGCGCCACATCACGGTTTCCACCAGCGGTCTCGCTCCGCAGATTAAAATGCTTGCCGACCAGCCGAAACAAATCCGGCTCGCCATCTCGCTGCACGGCTCGACCAACGAGGTGCGGAGTCAGATCATGCCGGTGAATCAAAAGTATCCGCTCGAGGTATTGATGGAGGCCTGCGTTTATTTTACGTCGAAGAAAAAGCAGCACCTCACGTTTGAGTATATCCTGATCGAGGATGTGAACGACCGTCCGGAAGACGCCCGCGCGCTGGTGAAAATCGCACGGGAGGTTCGTGCTAAGGTGAATTGCATCCCTTATAACAACGTGGAGGGTCTGACCTGGAAGCGTCCTGACGAAGACAGGCAGGATGCCTTTATGGCTGTTTTGGAAAGCGGCGGGATCCAGTCCACATTGCGCCGGGAAAAGGGACACGACATCGCGGCAGCGTGCGGCCAGCTGCGTCGTCAAAGCATGCCGACAGCGTAGAAATTAAATCGCTGCCAGCACCGAGGCTGCAATATCCGCAGTTTTTTCCATGTCTTCCGGTGTATGCGCGAGCGATATGAAACCGGCTTCAAACTGGGATGGTGCGAAGTAAACGCCGCGCTCGAGACAGCCGTGGAAGAATTTTCCAAACGCGACCTTGTCACTCACTAGCGCATCTTCGTAGCACCAGATTTCTGCGTTGGTAAAATACAGGCAGAACATGGAGCCAATACGACGGAAGTTGTAATCGCGTCCACTTTTCTTGAGACCAAAACGGGCGCGTTCTTCAAAGATCGCGCCGAGCTCCTCCAGTTTTTCCCAGCCGCTCACGCGCTCCAGTTCATTCAATTGCGCAAGCCCTGCCGCCATCGCGAGCGGATTTCCTGAAAGGGTTCCCGCCTGATACACGGGACCGTCAGGAGACAGTTGATCCATGATCTCCCGGCGTCCACCAAACGCTCCAACCGGAAGCCCCCCGCCGATCACCTTGCCTAGTGCGGTGAGATCGGGCTTGAGTCCGCAGATGGATTGGTAGCCGCCTTTTGCAAGGCGAAACCCTGTCATGACCTCGTCGAATATTAGGACGCTCCCGTGTGTGTCGCACAGTTCCCGCAGTAGCTCGTAAAAGCCAGGTCTTGGAAAAAATAGTCCGGCGTTTGCAGGAACCGCCTCCACGATCACAGCGGCAATTGTGTCTCCCTCGGCTGCGAAAACCTGCTTCAGGGTAGCAGGATCATTGTAAGGCAAAGTGATGGTCAGCGCTGCAAGATCAGCCGGGACGCCTGCGCTGTCGGGATGTCCGTGAGTGAGCGCGCCGCTTCCGGCTTTCACCAAAAGCGAATCGACGTGACCGTGATAGCAGCCGGTGAATTTGACGATCTTGTCGCGTCCGGTAAACCCCCGCGCAAGCCGGATGCATGACATGGTCGCCTCGGTGCCGCTGTTGACCATGCGCACCTTTTCAATACTGGGAACCCATTCGCAAATTCTGCGGGCCATTTCCACTTCGAGTGGATTGGGGATCCCAAAGCTCACACCATTTTGCGCGGTAGAAGTAATGGCATCCAGCACCACTTGCGGTGCGTGACCCAGAATCGCTGGCCCCCAGGTGCCGACGTAGTCGATAATCTCGCGACCGTCTGCGTCCCAGATACGACAACCTTTCGCCCTTTCTACGAAAAACGGTTCCCCTCCGACGCCGCGAAATGCGCGGACTGGTGAATTGACGCCGCCGGGAATATAACGGCGTGCTTCTGCGAATAGTTGGGATGAGCGACTGGCTACCATGCCTCAGGGAAAAGGAAGATGGATGAATTATGAAGGATGAAGTTTGGATAAACTCATCTTCACGGCTTCTTTTTGCTTCTTTCCAAGAATTAGTCTTCCTCGTTCCTGTTTTTACCGGAGCGCTTTTGTTTCCCTGAGGGAGCTTGTTGCTGCTGGCTCTGTCTTTCTTGAGTGGCACGTTGTGCCTCCGCCTGCGTGGCGCGCTGAGATTCTACTTGTGCGGATTGGGCGGCCTGGCGTTGCTGCATTTCTTGACCTCGGCGTGCATTTTGCGCGGCACCTTGCGCTCTTTCCCGCGCTTCGGCTTGTTGGGCTGCGCGTTGTTGCTGCGCTTCCATCTGCTGACGCTGGCGCGCTTCAGCTTGGGCGGCACCTCGTTCAGTCTGCTGGCGGGTTGCTTGCTCGCGTGCTGCCTCCTGTTGCATGCGTTGCTGCTCACGGGCTACATTTTGCTGCTGAGCACGTTGCTGCTCTTTAGCGGACTCTTGTTGTTGTTTACGAACTGAGTCCTGCTGTTGCTTGCGAACTGTTTCTTGTTGTTGTTTCGCGACCTCTTGTTGCTGACGATTCTGTTCCCTTGCAGCTTCCTGCTGCTGCTTGCGCACGGACTCCTGCTGCTGGCGTGCATTTTCCTGCTGTTGTTGCTGGCGCTGTTGCATCTCTTGTGCGCGTTGTGCGTTTTCTGCGGAACGTTGCGCATCCTTTTCCTGACGCTGAACATTTTCTTGGGCGGCCTTTTGTTCATTGCGTCTCTGCGCGGCCTCAGCTGTCTCCTGCTGTTTCTGCATCCGCTTTTGTTCAGCCTCGGCCTGGCGCTGTTGTTGTTGTGCGGTGTCGACTGGGTTGACCTGTGGTTGTGCGTTTACTGGAGGACGTTGCTCCACTGGATTTGGAGTTCCATTCTGAGGAGGATTATTTGCCGTTCCGCGCTGCGGTCTGGATTCCTTTTCGTTTTGGTTGTCTCGGGGTGCTACGAGATTATTGCGTGATTTCCCCTGTTTGTTCGGGCGTTGCTTATTCGGATTCTCTGTCTCGTCTTCTCCTGGCATCGCTTCAGGCTGCGTAGGTTGTGGGGCTGGGTTTGTTTCAGCGACCTGATTGGAAGTTGGAACCGTTGGTGCTACCTGTCCGGGTTTGTCTTTGTCAGCGTTGCGATCTTTGCCTTCTTTGTTTCTCGGGACTGATTGCTCTGGCGCGTCTCCTGGCGGTTGTGCGGCTACATCCTGTTTCCTGTTTCCTTTATTACCTTTCTGAGGACGGCTCGAAGGCGCGTCTTCTATTTTGGCATCGGGATCCGCGGTCTTGGGAACTACCGCCACTTGCTCGGCCTTGAACGGTTTTGCAGGCGCTGTTTTAGGACCGCTGCCTTTGTTCTCTTCGCGCACTTTTACCAGGAGACGATCTCGAACGGCCGGATCTTTGATTCCCTTCCAGCCGCGATTCACTTTTGCGGAATCGAACTTCCGGGTGTTCACTGGTTTTCTGGTAAATACGGTGGGATTGCTGGCGGCTTTCCGTGGTGTGGTGACCACCAGTGTGTTTCCACGACGGGAATTGATATAAACGTTGTTGTTGTTTCCGTTGATGAAAACATTGGTCGTGTTTTGAACCAGAATCAGCGTAGGCAACGGACGGTACACTAGTGGCGCCACGTATCCGTAATCAAAGCCGCCATTATATACGCAGCCATAATCCGTATTATAGGTGATGTTCGTGATGTTGGTCGTGTAACCGATGATCGTGAGTGAATTCCAGCGGGGGAGAATGACTGAGCGAACCACAGGCGCACCAAAGTCGCGCCATCTGCAAAAATTATAATAAGTCGGTCCGATATCATAACTGACGTCCACCCATGTGCTGATTCCCGTGTCGCGCTCCCATGTTGCCTCAGGCGGCAGCGGTGCCCAGCCGATGTAGTCCTCGCTTTTTCTCCAGGCCACCCACGCCGGCCCCCATTCGTAATCCGGCACCCAGCACCATCCGTAGTCATCGATCTTGGTCCATCTTCCATAGTGGTAGGTGATCGCCCCCCAGTCCTCGTAACTCACCCAGGTCCATCCCGCATCCGTGTAAGCCCAGTAGCCATCCGTGTAAGGCTCCCATTCCTCATCCACTCCGGTCGGGTGCCATACGTATCCGTATCCATCGACCTCGCACCACTCGCCGTAAGGCAGCAGCGAATCATAAAAATAATCGAAACTTACGGTGTCTTCCGCACGCAGCGGAAGCAGGGTGGCGAGGATGAGAATAAAAATACGGAGTGTTTTCATAATGGTTTGGAACGCGGACTCTGACGACGTGATGCAAATGGCATTCAAGATAAAATCATAGTTCTTTGGTATTTCATCAGGAACTTTTAAATTCGCAGCTCGATGCTTCATGACGCGCAAGCTTGACCCGCAGGAGGAGACATCGCACGAAGGGTGCGCATTGGAATCAAATAACCGACCAACTTCAGGCCGTCGACGCCGTTCACGCAGCCGCTCGCGCAATAAAACGAAAAGTCATTTCCGCTGGAAGCGCCTGTTTCTACGGTTGTTTTTGCTTGGTGTGGTTTGTGTAGCCGCAGTGTGTGGAGTGTATGCCTACTGGGCATCCACATTTGATCTGAATGGTACCCGTGAGATGAAAGAGCGGAGCACTGTTCATGATATGGATGGAAAGGTTTGGGGACGGCTTCAGGGGGAAAACCGGGTGCCCGTCAAGAAAGACGAAGTTTCTAAAAACTTCATCGCCTGTCTGCTTGCTCGTGAGGATACCCGTTTTTACTCCCATTTTGGCGTGGATTTAAAAGGCGTGGCCCGTGCTCTGGTGCGCAATGCCCAAGGTACGAGACAGGGTGCCAGTACGATCACCCAGCAACTCGTTCGCAACAGCTACGACAATATCGGCACTGCGCGCACGCTCCATCGCAAGCTGCTCGAACTGTTTGTGGCGCTGCGTGTGGAACGTAATTACTCCAAGGATGCGATCATGGAGCTCTATATGAACCGCATTTATTTTGGTTCCGGCGTTTATGGAATCGAAATGGCTAGCAAGGTGTATTTTGGAAAGTCCGCCTCCGCCTTGACACTCTCGGAAGCTGCGATGATCGCAGGGATCATTCGTGCCCCGTCCAACGCTTCACCCAATAAAAATATGAAACGGGCCCAGGCTGAGCGTGACATGGTACTTGCGCGCCTCTCCGGCGACGACCTCAGGAAACTCCGGGAGCAATTTGGAATCACTCCCGATCAAATTGGAGCTGCAAAAAATGAGCCGCTTAAAATTGTGAGAAAGCAGTTGATTTCGACTCAGGAGAATTACGCCATGGATGCGGTTCTGCGTGATCTCATGATATTACTGGATGAAGATCAGCAGACGCGCGGTGGTCTTAAAATTTACACCACGATCGATCCTCAACTGCAATTGGAGGCACAGAAGACATTGGATCAACAACTCGCTAAAGTGGAGGGACGCCCTGGCTATCCTCATCTTAAAAAGAGCGAGTTTACCGAGGAGATGCGTATGAGTGAGCAACCTACGGATTACCTGCAAGGCGCGGCGATCGTGCTTGATAATCGTAGCGGGGGCATTCGTGCAATCGTCGGTGGACGCGATTATCGCGAAAGTAAATTCAATAGGGCGCTGGATGCGAAGCGCCAGATCGGCTCCACTTTTAAGCCGTTTGTTTATGCGGCCGCATTTGCGCACGGCTTCGATCCTCAAACGCTGGTGAGCGATGCTGCCATCGCTCGCGGGGAAATTGCTGACGCCCCCAACTGGACGCCCGATAATTCCGATGGCAAGTATGGTGGACTGATTTCTATGGAGGACGGGCTTGTGCTCTCGCGCAATACTGCCACCGTACGCGTGGGCGAGCGCACGGGTGTGAATAATGTCCAGAAAGTAGCCAACGCGGTCGGTTTGGAGGAAATGCCCGCATTGCCGGTGGCATACATGGGGACGTTCGGGGCGACTTTAAAAGATGTCGCAACTGCCTATTCCATTTTTCCAAACAGGGGAATTCGTCATCAAAGCTATATCATCGAGCGTATCGACAGCGCAGAAGGTGAGGTTCTCTACCGTGCGGGCCATCTCTCGTTGACGGCATTGGAGGATGGAGTTTGCAGCAGTATGAATCATGTCCTGCAAAAAGTGTTTGAGCGCGGTACCGCTGCATCTGCAAAGGCATTGGGCTGGAATAAAACCGCAGCCGGCAAAACTGGAACCACCAACGATTATCACGACGCATGGTTTGTTGGTTACACCAGCACACTGACCTGTGGAGTATGGGTTGGCCTCGATAAGCCAGCGACGATCGTTCCTAGGGGTTATGGAGCCACTTTAGCGCTACCGATATGGGTGGACATTATGGGCAAAGCTTCCACTCAGCGTTATCCTGCGGATGACTTTCGCGCACAAGGCAGCCGATTTTTTGGCGATACGAGGACTGCTCCTGATGTTGTAAACCAGCCACCAGCCAAACCCAAGGGCGGTATATTACGATCGTTTCGCAAGTTTTTCAGCGGTGATTAGGGCTGCGGTCACGACTGCTACAACTAGCAAAAAAAACATTTTTAACCAAATTTTTTTGTTTTCAGATGTAGTAAAATTATTAGCATAATTCTTAACATATTTGTTGCAATTTCCCCTCCCGCCAATCACACCATTTCTAGATCAAATCCCCTCCTTAACCACATTAAGCTTCCCCCCTTACCGTGAGCTTTTATCGCTTAGATCGATTCGAGATGAAATTCGTCATTGTCCCAGAGCAACGCAATGCTCTGATGGGACATTTGGGTCCGCATTTACGGGCGGACGCTAATGCAGACGAAACCGCCAACTACCCCATCGTAAGTCTTTACTACGATAACGACGACAGAGATTGTTACTGGGAAAAAATCCGCGGATCCCAGAATCGGCGCAAACTACGCGTCCGGGTGTATGGAAGTCTGGACGGCAAAGTCCCTCCGACATGCTTCATTGAGGTGAAGCACAAGCAGGACGGACGCGGAGTGAAACGTCGGATTCAAATGCCTTTGGAGGATGCCTTGCTGGTGGGTGAGGGGAAGGAGCCAACCGATAACGTCAAGGAACGTCTTTCACCAACCAGCTTGCAAACCATTCGGGAAGTGCACGACTTGGTAAAAAAACGCGGCTTCAAGCCAGTCATGGTCATGCGTTATGATCGTCAGGCGTTTGCGGCGGCGGATCCGACATCCGACTTACGGATCACGTACGATACGGGTATTTTCTATCGGACTGATAATCTTGATCCCATTCCAGATGATCGCCGTTTTTCTCCATCGAGCATGATGTTAAAACCGGGCACCTCGGTGCTTGAGGTGAAAATTAATGGAACCATTCCTTACTGGCTAAGTCGCGTGATTGCACAGACTGGTTGCCGTCTCCAAAGCCACAGTAAATACTGTAATGCGCTTGAGCATGGAGATCCGGTTTTGCAAAGCATGCTCGCGCCGTCTTGGCGCAAGGCCCACCCTCCATGCCGACACAACGAAATTGACACAGCGGCTGCAAGCTGCGCCTCTGTAACGCAATCGAACCTCAGTCCGATCGCTGTTTAATCACAAGCTTTCCCCAACCCCTCCTCATTCATTCAATGTATTCATTCGGATTCACACCCTTTATCCTCGCTCAAGCAGCCACAGAAGCCGCCGATCCAACCATTGTTGAGGTAGAAACACTAGGCCCCTTGCTCCACTTCATGTGGAATTTCCCATTTCTGAAACCGGTGGTTGAATTCTTTCATGAGACTTTAAACTTTAAAGCCGCGCAGGCTGGTTTGCCTGAAATTATTTTCGCGACAATTCTCAGCTTTGCGCTCACTGCGATGATTGGCGCTGTTTACAAGGCGACATTCCGTGGTCCCAAGCTTTCACAGGATTATGTGCATACGCTCATGATTCTGGGAACGGTTGTCAGCGTGATCGTAATGGTCGTTCAGAGTCCCCAGGAGGCAGGCCGGGCTCAAGCCACGGCTTTCGGTATGTTTGCAGCGTTTTCGATTATTCGGTTTCGAACATCACTTTCTGAAGCGCGGGATATTGGATTTATTTTTCTGGCCATGGCCGCCGGTCTGGGGGTTGGAGCACGTCAACACGGGATGGCTCTCGCCACGACGATCGTTGTTTGTGCGATCATCTATTATTTCTCGAGCAAAAACTGGTTTGCCCCAAAGCTAGCCTCACACTTTCTGCGTATTCGTGTTACCAATGACATCGATTACGACAGTGCTTTCAACGAACTGTTTACCAGACTCCTCAATAATTTCGACCTCATATCAGTCGAGAGTATCCAGGCTGGCATGATGACGGAACTCCGTTACAATGTTTCATTAAAGCCCGATAAAAACGCTGGGGAACTGGTTTCATCGATCCAGCAAATCAATGGTAACAACCGCGTTCTCCTCACCTCCACCTCCCCGAACCGTACTCTAGGAACAGACTAGCTTCCCCCAACTTCTCTGGCGTATGAAAAAGCTCAACTCATCTTTACGTTATCAAAAACACAAGGCATTTACCTTGATGGAAATTTTGGTGGTATTATCCATCATTATTATTCTCGCGAGTATCGCGTATCCAGTAATCATGAGAGCGAAGAAGATTGCTTACAAAGCTGAGGCGCTCAAGAAGATGCAGGGCTTCACTACCGCCGCAAACACCTATATTAAGGATAACGCAGGCATACTTCCCGCCGAAAACGTAACTGGAGGCAATACGTGGGCATTGACAGGCGCATCAACCCCTGAGGCTGATAAGGCATGGTTTAATTCACTCCCAAAACTGATGAGCGTACCCAGCGCAAGGGATTACGCTAATGGCAATCCACCTGCGTCTGCGTTTTACCAGAAGGGCAGTATTTTTTTTCTGCCAGGGGTGGACTATCCAAATAGTGCGATGATGAGTAAGCCGTTATTTGCGATCGCCATGAATACGAAAATTCATCGGAGAGAAGACGTTAATGGCGTTATGGTAAAGGAGGAGGTTTTGATGGCAACTATCAAACTCCCAAGTCGCACGATATTGTTTATGGAGCAGGGCATTCCTGGTGAAAAGAAGGCGCATTCAACTATTACGCAAGGTGATTACGACGGCAGCCCAAAGGGAAGCGCCAAGTCTTTCGTGGAACGCTATAATGGTATTGGGCTGATTTCATTCTTTGATGGTAGCGTCATTGAAACCACAGGTAAGTCCTTACTGGACAATGATGGGAGAATTACATGGGATGCCAGCAACGAGTCAGGAATTTTCTGGACCGCTGATCCAAAGACCGATCCAAACTGATCTGTTGCCAAATTCCCTTCAATTGAGCGATGACAAAGGATGAAATCCGACTCGTGGTTTTTATTCTGTTCGCTCTGACTTTGGGCGGTGTCGTCAGCTTCTATCGAAGTCCGGCAAGGAAGGTTTCGCACGAAGCATCCGTATCAAATCCGATAGCAGTCAAAAGCCCAGCAACAGCGGAGACTGTAAAATCGGATATCGACGAAGATCCGTAAGGCTTGTGTGCTTTGGGGTCGATACGTTAAATTCATAAGGTCGGCTGCTTGACCCATTCCCTGCAGCCTGCTTCGTTCCAACGCCATGTTACGACTCGCGCTCAAAATGCTCTACGGCGATGTCGCAAAGTTTGTGATGCTGCTTGGCGGACTGACTTTTTGTTCGCTGCTGATGACCCAGCAGTCAGGCGTGTTTTGCGGACTGATGCTCTGGACAACGTCAACACTCCGCAATGTCCGGGCGCCAATCTGGGTATGTGACGCAAAAGTGGAGCAGATCAATGAAGTCGTTCCTCTCCGCGATGTGGAAGTCAGCCGTGTGCGCAGTGTCGAAGGGGTAGATTGGGCGGTGCCTTTGTATTGGGGAATGATCCAGGCGCGTCTGCAGAACGGTACTTTTCAGCCCATCCAGCTTACTGGTCTCGATAGCGCAACGATGGTTGGCAGGCCAGTAAAGATGACTGCGGGAGATATCGATGACCTGAGACTTCCAAACGCCGTCATTGTGGATCAGCTCGCACTTAAGAAATTTAAACGCAAAGGATACGATCTCAAGGTTGGAGACACTTTTGAAATCAATGACAAAGAGGCGCGAGTCGTCGGGATATGCCACGCTGACCAAAGTTTTCTGGGTCAGCCCTACGTGTATACCACTTATGAACGCGCGCTCGAATACGCGCCACGTCAGCGCAAAATGCTCTCCTTCATTTTAGTGAAGCCAAAAGATAATGTATCTGAGGCAGAGGTGGTTCAGCGCATACGGAAAATCCCCGGATTGAGCGCCTACACAGAGGCTGAACTCACCAATCGAACGATTGACTGGTATATTAAATACACGGGTATCCCGATCTCCTTCGGCACGGTGGTGCTGCTGGGAGCTATTGTGGGTATCGCAATCGCTGGGCAGACTTTCTACCTGTTTGTGCATGAAAATGTCCGTCACCTCGCAGCTCTGAAGGCGATGGGTGCTAGTGGAACTTTGCTAGCTGAAATGGTGTTCCTACAGGCATTTTCAGTCGGCGTCGCTGGCTATGGGCTTGGAACCGGGCTCACATCCATATTCGGTAGTATTTTCATGAAAGTAGGTGAACCGCCGTTTTATCTTCCATGGCAGGTGCTGGCGTTTGTGGGTGCGGTTATCGTGCTCATCTGCCTTTTTTCAGCATCCATCGGTCTCCTGAAAGTGTTGCGAGCCGAACCAGCGGTGGTCTTTAGATGAGTCACATGGACGCCAGACTTGCAGTGGAAACCAGGCAGCTTACCAAAACCTTCGGGCGAGGTGATAACGCAGTCCAAGCTCTCAAAGGCGTGGATTTTAATGCCCGGTGTGGGGAATTGATCATGATCGTGGGACCTTCGGGTTGTGGCAAAACGACTTTACTCAGCGTGATCTGCGGGACGATGAAAGCCAATGAAGGCTATGTGAATGTATTCGGCACGGATATGAGTGCCATGAGTGCGGGTGCACTCACCAAGTTTCGCGGGCAAAATGTCGGGTTCATTTTCCAGCAATTCAATCTCATCCCAACTTGGAATATTCTGGAAAACGCAAGTGTGCCGCTTTTGCTCAATGGAGCTGGCAAAAGGAAAGCCGAAGACGAGGCTGCTCGACTCCTTACGGAAGTTGGACTTGGGAAGCGACTCGAGGCTTATCCGAACCAGCTTTCAGGCGGGCAGCAGCAGCGTGTCGCGATCGCCCGGGCGCTTGTGCATGAGCCCAGGCTGTTGATTTGTGATGAGCCGACCGCTTCGCTCGACGCTGCTACAGGACGCAAAGTGCTGGAGTTGCTCAAGACCAGTGCCTGTCGTCCTGATCGTTGTGTGATTGTTGTCACGCATGACAGCCGTATTTTCCAGTTTGCGGATCGTATCGCAGAGATGGAGGACGGGGTTGTGAAAACGATTACTGAGGCCGACAAATATCAGGCGCATCCGTTGTGATATTCTGCTAACGCTTTTCTGTCTCTTATGTTTAAACGCTTTTTCTTTTGGCTCATACTGGCAATTGCGGTCATTGGGGCCTTGTCTGCAATACGCTTAGTCATTTTATCCCGTAAGGTTGCCACTGCGGCGGCTCCGCTGAATGAACCTCCAAGAACCCCGTTTGCAAACACGATTGGCGGGCGGGGCCTTGTGGAGAGTCTGGACGAAAATGTGCGGGTTGCGCCTGCGCTGGCCGGTCTTGTTGCAAAGGTGCACGTCGAGGTTGGGCATGAAGTGAAAAATGGAGATGTATTGCTCGAGCTTGATCAACGGGAGTCGGCGGCAATGGTTGCCGCACAGGAAGCTGAAATCGCGGCGCTACGCACCGAGGTGAAGGAAGTGGAGGTAAACCTTGCAGACAAGCGCGATCAATGGACGCGAATGGAGAAATTACTAGCCAGTAAAGTTGCCAGTGAGGACGAGAAACAGCGGTTGCTTTTCGCCGCACAGGCGATGGAATCCCGGCTTGAATCCACGAAGGCAAAAGTGGAAAGCGCGTCTGCACAATTGCTGCGATTCAAAGTACAACTCGATCTTCTCACTGTCCGTGCACCTCGCGACGGACAAATTCTTCAGGTTAACATTCGCGCTGGTGAATACGCACAACCCAGCGCACAGGAGCCCACGATTCTTCTTGGCCAGGTTGATGAGCTGCAACTGCGTGTGGATATTGATGAAGACAGCGCTTCGCGGGTTGTGGCGGGTATGAGCGCAAAGGCTTATGTCAAAGGAAGGCGGGAGGTGGAAATACCGCTGACTTTTGTCCGGGTGGAGCCCTACATTCGACCCAAGAAATCACTCACTGGCGAAAGCAGCGAGCGTGTGGATACCCGTGTCTTGCAACTCATCTACCGCTTCAAACGCCCGTCCGCTTTAAGTGTTTACGTAGGTCAGCAAATGGATGTTTTCCTCGACGCCAGCAGCGGCACAGCGAAACAGAATTAAAGCAGCAGTCGCTTGAAAATCTCGTCAATCGGCAGTTGCAGCCCGACATAAAACTCGCCGAAATCTCCGTATTTTACGGTTACTTCATCGAATCGCATTTCATACACGATTCCTTTTAGATCCATCGGGTCATGAGCGAGCAGGGTGACGCCCCATTCCCAGTCATCAAGGCCTGTGGAGCCTGTAATGAGCTGCAAAATTTTACCGCTCCACTTACGGCCAACACGCGCGTGACCGCCCATCAGTTCCTTTCGTTTTTCGAATGGGAGCGCATACCAGTTCCGATCCTCGCCACCCCGGCGCTTGCTCATTGGGTAAAAGCACATGGATTCCCACTGCGGCAGAACAGGATAAAGGCGATGTTGCTGATACTTTGCCATGCGTTCCCGCCATTCCGTGAGCGCTTTTGTGTGCTCCTCTGAGCCTTCTGCTAGACCTTTTTCCTTCAACTCATCCAGATACTCTTCCTCAGTGGAGGTATACTCACTCTTCTCGGTCATGGAGTAAAAACTATAGGTCGCCGAAAGCACATCTGCGCCGAGTGAAAGCGAGAGTTTTTTTTCAAGAGCGTTGGCGATTTGTAAGTCTGCACACAAAAGCATAAAGCCTAAATCCGCCTTGGGGCTTACCATAGAAAATGTCAAAATCTGGCATCCTTCTGTAGTACGAATTTCTTCGATCAGGTCGCTTAGATTGGTGCGAGCACGCATTTTCTCCTCGGCATTCAGAATGGTCCATGCGCCATGTTCGACTTTGTAAAAAAGATGCAGGACATGCCAGCCTTCTGCGGAAACAAGAGCGGGAATTTCAGTCATAGAAAAAGAGAGGTGACATCGTTAAATGAATCCGCCCGCAATGGCAAATGTCGTGTGCAGCCAATTGGCTCCGCGTTATGGGCCTTCGTTCATTTCCTCTATTTATCCAGTAGTCGCTGAATGATCATCAAAAACTCCATCCTGTCTTGTTTTCCTTCACTTGATTCGTGAGCCATTTTATGGATCACACCAATATCGAGGTTCTCGGCACCGCTGAATTGGTGTAAAAGCATTCCGTATCCGGTAACACTGGCTGCCCATCTCAGACTGGTGGAGGCGTCCGTCCAACTCTCGCCTTCATCCACCAAGGTCTTTTCAATCTTGTGTTTACTGACGCTGACACCGTTTTCATAGTGAAGCGTGGCAGTGAGCAACTCTTGCTGCACCTTAGAAGGCAGGCGTCCGGCTACTTTTCTTGCGAGCGTATTCCACGGAAGATATTTGGACTGCTGGAAACCTTCCCCCGGCACCGGTTGTTCTGCTGGGATGACTTCGTAGAGCGCAATGACGGTAGTGTTAGGACGGGGTTTCTCTTCAGTTACTGCAACTATTGTGGGCGAGCTATCCTGTCCGAGGAGACGGTAGGCGACAACTTCCAGCGGATTGAAGTCCAGTTGTAAGCCGATTTTTGAAGCTGTTTTCAGGGCTTCACTGGGCGCTCCGGCAGTCTGCACTACTGCCATAACAAGACGATGCTGCGGTTGCCACGGACAGGAGGCAATTTCAAGGGTAACGCCGAATGGTTCTCCTGCATCGGGATGCAGTTGAGTGTATTGAAAGGCGTTTATCAGCTCGGTGAGACTTGGAAGATTTTCGTTTTCTCGAGAAAGTCGGGATTTTATGTCTGCAAAGCGTTGGTGATCGAAGTTTATCCCAGTGAGTGAAAGCGGAGCATCGGCCACGCGTATAAACTGATTGGAATCTCGAGGAAGAAGACCATTCTGGATTAATGCTGGGCGCGATTGGTATCCGGCGGATGTTCCTGGAAGTGGGATGTCAGCCTGAGGACTTGCGATTTTTACTGGAGAGGCAAGCGTATCCAGTTTTTCGCCTCCTGACTTTGCAGTCTTGTCGCGAGTTGAAATTGCGGTAATGAGCTCACGTGCGACAGCCGCTGGCAAAACACGAAGTGATTTATGTTTGGTTTCGGATTTGGGAGTCTGTTTGGCAATCTGTAAGGGCTGGGGAACAAGCGGAGCGGGTGCAGGAGCAATAAAGGGAGACGTCGAATCAATCCCGATCCTCGGAACCAGTGAGCGTTTTTTTGTCTCGTCAATGACAGTCATCAAATCATTGGTCATGGCAACGGAGCCTGTGGGTTCTTCAGATAGCACCTCATAGCGGGGCGCATCTTGTGCAGCCACCGTCTCAGTAATGATTTCGTCATCAAGAAGCCTCACTATGATTTCACTGGAGCGGCCATCAGCGGCTATCAGGTGGGGCTGCGTTGCTTGCGAAGAGTTCTCCACATCGACGAGATCACTTTCCTCTTTTTTAACTAAACCAGAATAGAGAAAATACAAACCGCAGGCGACCATCAAGCTGGCTGCAACCGCCTGCATATAGAACTGTTTCTCCCAGATTTGAGAACTCGTAACAGTGAAGGGTTCAGATTCGGTGTCGTCGTATTCCGTTAGCGAAGCCGTGTTATTCAAAATGGACTCGCGTTGCTCAACTGTGAATTCCTCCGCCTTTTCACATTGGAGTACGCTGTGAAGTAGTGAGGAAACCTCAATCGTTTTGTTGATCTCCTCAATGGCTTCAGGGTGTTGCACTAGCAGTGCTTCTATTTCAGCACGTTCGATTGGATCCAACTCGTCGAGAGCGAATGCGGTGAGTTTTGGATTATCCAGCTTCATAGGTTTTTCGGATCGTAAACGGAATGGATTCGGCAGGTGCGTTCTGGAGGAGTGAACGTAATTTTTTCAAACCCACGTGCAGAAGAAATCCGACGTTGGTGGCAGAGAGTCCGGTGATTAGAGCGATCTCCTGATAGGAAAGGTCGTTTTGAAATTTGAGCCGAACAACGTCCCTTTGGTTTGGAGTGAGTTCATCCAAAAGTCGTAAAAGCCAGTCTGCTGCATCCTGGGTGGCCAATTGCTCATCCGGGCCCGGATCAAGACTCTGCCGGTCTTCTGGGATTGGCATAGGAATGATCCGGCTGAATTTCCGAAGGTGATCCAGTGCACGATTGCGGGTGACAGTGAACAGCCACGCTTCCAAATGCCTTCCTTCGCCTGCATCAGGCACCGCAGGCTGGGAATTCGGCGGCGTGCCTTCATCGTCGGCTTCTGAAAGCCGGACGTAACGGATAAAAGTATCTTGGACGATATCACGGGCATTTTCGAGATCACCTACGATACTTTGTGCGTAGCGGATCAGGGGACGCTCATAACGATCCAGCAAGGAATTCAGATCGTTGGCGTCAGGGGTAGTCATGAGATTCAGTATGGATACGAACCGCGTTTACACATCATTAGAAATATTAAAATTTTTATGTGGCATATCCTGTGCTGAAAATAATTTTACCAAGTTATGCTAACCCTCACAAACAAGAACCGGGAGCACTCTCCACAAACCCTTAGAGCGCTGCAAGCCTCTGAGGCTTTTGTGTTTTTAGGGCTCTTTACGGAAGCGATGGAGGAGTTGGATTTAATCGAAGTATGCGACCGGGAGATGTGTGATGTGATGATTGCTTGGAGTCGGACGTTACTCCATCTGGGTAAGTTTGAAGAGGCGGCTGCACTTTCAGCGAAAGGCGAAATTAGCCATCCAAATGAAGATGAATTCACGGTGCAAAGGGCATTCGCACTGCATCACATGAACAAATCGGAAGAAGCCGCGAAAGTGATACTTGCTGCTCCTGACTGGCTGAAGCGGACGGGGATATTACACTATAACCTCGCTTGTTATGAGGCCCGGTGGGGGAATTTACAGTTGGCTAAACAGTGCGTTCAGGCGGCGATAACGATTAATGCAGCGATCAAAAAGAGTGCAAGGAAGGATCCGGATCTCGCTGAATTGTGGAATTGAGTAGGGGCGGACTTTAGAGGTAGGCAGCCTGTTTGTTGACATATTCTTTCACGGCGTCGCGCCATTCCCGAGGAGGCTTTCCAATCAATTCTGAGAGTAAATTGGTCGACATAACGGTGTAAGGAGGGCGGCGCGCGATGAATGCAGTGAGTTCCTGCATCTTTTGTGGGCCGATTGTGTGTGCTTTCAAGGAAACACCCGCTTCAAGAGCGCAATCCAAGGCAAACTGTCCGTATTCCTGCCATGTGCATGAGCCATTATTACAGAGATGGAGGAGACCGCTCGCCGGGGTTTGATACAGGAGCGGATGGAGCAACATCGCGGCATCGAAAGTGTAAGTAGGAACGGCGATTTTATCGCAAATCGCATCCACTTTATCCTGAGTCATTGCGCGTTTGATGATCTGATCCACAAAACTGGGCCGATCTGGACCGAACACCCATGATACGCGTGCGACGAGGTGCTTGTCGGATACACTTAAAAGCGTTTTTTCACCGAGTAGTTTGGATTCGCCATATTTGCTGATTGGGAGCGCTTCATCCTTTTCGGTGTAAGGCGTGGTTTTGTTTCCATCGAAAACGTAATCCGTGCTGATGTGAATACAGCGCGCATTTTTTTGCCGGCAAATCTCTCCGATCACACCTACGGCATGTCCGTTGAGTTGCATGGCCTCTTCTACATGATCCTCACAGCGATCCACATTGGTCTGAGCGGCGCAATTGACTAGAATATCAAAATTCAACTGGTTTAGGGCGGCCTTTAATACAGTAGAATCAGCGAGATTCAATTCTTCACGTCCGTAGCCTTGGACGTCTTCGCCCAAGTGTTTCCATTCGCGGACTAGAGCGGCCCCAAGCCTTCCGTGGGCACCTGTGACTATGATACGTGGTTTGGACATATTTTTATTTTTTGAGAGGTTCCCACCATGGGCGATTGTTCACGTACCATTGGACTGTTTCGCGAATCCCTGCCTCTGGTTGATGCCGGGGCATCCAGCCGAGTTCGCGTTGTACTTTGCTGGAATCAATCGCATAGCGGCGGTCGTGTCCGGGACGGTCTGCAACGTATTTGATCAGAGTTTCTGGCTTGCCGAGTTCGGAAAGAATCATACGCACTACATCTAGATTCTTCATCTCACCATCGCCCCCGATATTATAAACTTCGCCAGTCTTTCCCATTTCCAAAGTCGCCAGCACCGCTTCGCAGTGATCTTTGACATGAATCCAGTCTCGAACGTTTTGTCCGTCGCCGTAAACGGGTAGTGAAATGTCAGCCATCGCGTTAGTGATCATCAGTGGGATGAGCTTTTCCGGAAATTGATAGGGGCCGTAGTTGTTTGAGCAGCGTGTCACCACGACATCGGCGTGGAAGGTATGACCATGCGCGAGCACGAGGAGATCAGCGCCTGTCTTGCTGGCGGAGTAAGGGGAGCTGGGCTGAAGTGGTGATTCCTCGGTGAATTGCCCTGTTGGTCCCAGTGAGCCGTAAACTTCATCGGTGGAGACTTGCAGGAAGCGCTTCACGCTGTGCTTGCGTGCGGTGTTGAGCAGGACGGTGGTGCCTACGATATTCGTCTGCACGAAAGCCATGGGACCTGTGATGCTACGATCCACATGTGATTCAGCGGCAAAATTTACTACGGCGTCAAACTTGCCTACTGCAAACACTTCATTCATGGCCTTTTCGTCTGCGATATCCTGCTTGTGAAAAACGTAACGATCTCCGAATTTTTCAACGAATCCAGCCAGGTTCGCCGGATTGCCTGCATACGTCAGCACATCCACATTGTGAATCATCCAGTCTGGACGATTTTCCAGAATAAGCCTTACGAAATTGCTGCCGATGAAGCCGCAGCCGCCTGTTACCAAAATGCGCATAATGAATGGAATAGCAGTTGAGGGAGTGATTATGAAGGAGGATTTGTGGGGGAAAGGGAGGGAAGAAGGAGTAAGGAGAAAGGGCCAGGCGCTTCTCGCTAATGGGAGGACATCTTAATCGACGATTACCGCACCTTCATTATCTGCTGTGAGTGCGTGAATCTGGCTTCCGGGCGGAGACGCATCGAGCATTGCGGAGCTCACTGACATTTCACGCTCCAGAGTAACACAACAAATCGTGGACCCGCTTCCGCTGAGAAAACCGCCGAGCGCGCCAGCCTTCTCCCCGGCGGCGATGACTTTGGTTAAAAACGGATTCAGTTCCTCTCGATAAGGCTGGTGCAACTCATCTGCAAAGCAGCCCTTCAGCAAATCATAACGCTTTTGCATAAACGCGGCCGTAATCCGGCACGCATTTGCACAACTTTCCGCAGCCTTCAAGCGCTCCAGCTTTTTGGGCAACACCTTCCTCGCATCGGGCGTGGATACCTCAAAATCCGGGACCAAAAGCACAAACTTCAGTTCCTTCGCTACTTCGCAACGCAGTGTCTCCATTCCGGCGCGTGCGACCGTAAAACCACCAAACGCTCCTGGTGCAGCATTGTCGGGATGTCCCTCCAACTCTGCACATAGCTCGAACAGTTGGACCTTCGACAGGGGGCTTCCGCTCAGCGAATTCAGTCCAGTTAACAGGCCGAGTCTTACCGTGACACTGCTTCCAAGCCCTCGTGAACGAGGCACTTCACCTTCGATTTCCAGCCCAAAACTCCATGGCTCCACTTTAGCGGTTTCAAAAAAACGCGTGGCGACTTCTTTTACCATCCCTTTGTGAACCATGGGCATGTCGCGCGTGATTTTCACGCGGTTGGAAAGCGAAAGTGCCACGCCAAGGCAATCATACCCGGGGCCCAGGTTGGCGGTAGTTGCAGGAACGCGAACGGTAACAGAAGACATGATGCGGAGAATTGATGCCAAATACAAATCGTCAAACATCAATCGCGACTGGTGCATGAAAAAGCTGCATCTAACTTTTATTACATCAGGACACCTGGTGAACCAGGGCTAATTCACCCAGTGGCGTAAAGTGAAGGAATGAGGTGAGTTAAGTTAAAATGCTGGACATAGGTTTTGAACTTTTTAGGGTATAAGGATGAGCCAAGCCCCAAACAAGCCCAGTAGACCACAGCAAGCGGTTCTTGATTCCATGATGGTGCGTTTATTGGAAGCGG
>Ga0209181_10001222_pt1 | contig 45546 bp, 43 predicted proteins | sample MAT05_FD_187208 | JGI IMG/M metagenome (GOLD analysis project Ga0209181, IMG submission 187208) | Freshwater microbial communities from Lake Fryxell liftoff mats and glacier meltwater in Antarctica - MAT-05 (SPAdes) (version 2) | ecosystem: Environmental > Aquatic > Freshwater > Ice > Liftoff... | reverse complement strand
CTTGAATACCGCCGTGTGATTCCTCCTGGTGCGCTTCATATTTCCTGCTCCTGTTGTGCGCATTACGCGCTTTCATTTGAGCAGACTTTCCACTTAACCGGTTGTCTGAATTTTCGGTACCACTTCTCCCTTGTCAGTATTTCTTATTTTTGAATCTGGAATAAAAAAACTGGTGACAATTTTTTTGTTATCCACGACAACAACGGCCGTTATTTCATCATTTTTTAATTTCAGCGATTTGTCGCTAAAAAAAATGCTCACAGGAATTCTCACGTACTCTGTGATTAATTTATTTGTATTTTTATTTATATTTTTATTGAAATTAGCAATTAAGGGGGTATTGAAATGCCGTCAATAACTGTTCATATCGCGCCATCAGGGAATACTCTCAGTGATGGTGGGTCATCTTTAACGGGGCACACGTGGTTCACACTTAACGACGGCAATGGGAACGAAAGCTCCTATGGGTTTGCCCCAAAAAATGAGGGGGAGCCTCATGGTGACGGGGCACGAATTGGGGACAGACCACGATTTCTCACAGCAAGGCTCCTTGTCAGTCATCAGTTTTGTGGTTCGGCCCAGCCGGCGGCTTAATCCAACACATGCGACACCAACCCATCCGCCAGCTTGGGTTCGAACCAGGTTGATTTTGGCGGCATGACTTCGTTGGCGTCGGCCACGGCCATGAGGTCTTCCATGCGGGTGGGATAGAGAGCGAAGGCGGCGGCCATTTCGCCGCTGTTGACGCGGCGCTCCAACTCTTCGAGGCCGCGTATGCCGCCGACGAAATCGATGCGCTTGTCGCGGCGCAAATCCTTGATGTTGAGTATGGGGCCGAGCAGTTGCTCGGAGAGCAGGCTCACGTCCAGGCGCGCGACGGGGTCGTGCTTGGGGATGAGTTCGGGGCGGATGGTGAGTCGGTGCCAGTGGCCGGCGAGGTAGAGGCCGTATTCGCCGGGGCGCTCGGGTTTGACGCGTTCGTCGGTGGCTTCCACGCTGAAGGCCGCCCAGGTGGTGGCGAGAAAGACCGTGGGTTTCAAGCCATTCAAATCTTTTACGACGCGGTTGTAATCCATGATGCGCATCTGGTGGTGCGGGAAGATCACCGAGAGAAAATAGTTGTAGCTTTCTTCGCCGGTGTGATTCGGGTTGGCGGCGCGGCGGGCGGCGGCGACGCGCGAGGCGGCGGCGGAGCGGTGATGGCCGTCGGCGATGTAGAGCGCGCGCATGGCGTCGAAAGCGGCGGTGAGTGCGGCGATGTCTTGTGCGTTGCGGATCACCCAGAGGGTGTGGCGTATGCCGTCGTCGGCGGTGACATCGGCATCGGGCGCGCCTTCGCTTGCGCGGGCGAGGATGGCGTCGACCTGCGGGGCATTCGGGTAGGCGAGCAGCACCGGGCCGGTCTGGGCGTTGAGCGCGTCGATCTGGCGCACGCGGTCGTCTTCCTTGTCCGGCCGGGTGAACTCGTGTTTGCGGATGCGGTTCGTGTCGTAGTCGGCGACGGAGGCGGCGGCGACGAGGCCGGTTTGCGTGTGCGTACCCATCACCAGGCGGTAGGCGTAGTAGCACGGCGCTGCGTCGCGACGCAGGATGCCCTTGGCGATCAGGGCGTCGAGATTTTCGCGCGACTTGGCGTAGACAGCGGGCGAATAAGGATCGGTCTCGGGCGGCAAATCGATTTCCGCTTTGGAGATGTGCAGGAAACTGTGCGGGCGGCCTGCGACGCGCACGCGCGCTTCGTCGGTAGTGAGCACATCGTAGGGCGGCGCCGCGACAGCGGCGGCTTGATCCGGCGCAGGGCGCAGGCCGGTAAAGGGACGGATGAGATGCATGAGTAAAGTCTCTTGTGGTGATGTGTTTTTTGACGCGGATTTACGCGGGTTTACGCAGATAAGCGCGGATTAATGCCTTGGAGAGCCAATATCCACGCGCCTTTCCGAGGTGTTTTAAATCCGCGTTTATCTGCGTTCATCCGCGTCAAAAAAGTTAGTCAGTTTTTCGGCCGGGCAGCACATCGCGCAGCGCGGCGGCGGCTTTGCGGATCATGGTTTCCGTCGTCGCCCAATCCACGCAGGCGTCCGTCACCGAGCAGCCGTACTTGAGTTGAGACAGATCGGCAGGGATGGGTTGGTTGCCGGCTTCGATATTGCTCTCGATCATCAGGCCGACGATGGAGCGATTGCCTTCGCGAATTTGATGCACGCAGTCCGACATCACCAGCGGCTGCAAGGCCGGGTCTTTGAGCGAATTGGCGTGCGAGCAATCGATGACCACGCTGGGCGGCAGCTTGGCTTTTTCCAGCGCGCGTTCGGTGACGCAGACGCTCACGGTATCGAAGTTGGAACGCCCGCTGCCGCCGCGCAGCACCACATGGCCGTAGGGATTGCCCTGCGTGCGCACGACGGCCGAGCGGCCTTGCATGTTGATACCGAGAAAGCTGTGCGCGCTGGCGGCTGATTTAATGGCGTTGATGGCGACTTCAATACCGCCGTCGGTGCCGTTCTTGAAGCCTACTGGCGTGGATAGGCCGGAGGCCATTTCGCGATGGGTCTGCGATTCGGAAGTGCGAGCGCCGATGGCGGTCCACGAGATTAAATCGCCCAGGTATTGCGGCGCGATGGGGTCCAGCGCTTCGGTGCCGGCGGGCAGGCCCAGCTCGGCGATCTTCAGCAGAAACTCGCGGCCCTTCTGCATGCCTTCTTCGATGTGGAAAGAATCGTCCATACGCGGGTCGTTGATGTAACCCTTCCAGCCGGTGGAGGTGCGCGGCTTCTCGAAATACACGCGCATCACCAGCACCAGTGTATCGGCCACTTCGTCGGCGAGTTTTTTCAGGCGCTGGGCATAGTCGTAACCGGCGATGGGGTCGTGTATAGAGCAGGGGCCGAGCACCACGAAGACTCGCGGGTCTTGGCGGTTGAGGATGCGCTTCAAGGTTTCGCGGCCCGCCAGCACCGTTTCAGAAGCCTTGGCGGAGAGCGGTACGCGGGCGTGGATTTCCTCGGGTGAAGGCATCACGTCAAAGGCGGTGACGTTGAGATTTTCGAGCTGAATTGAACTCATGAGACGGGGGCTTTCTTCTTAGCGGATTTCGGTGCTTGCAATGCGGCGATGATCTCACGGATCGCCGCGACTCGTGAACGCAGGTCGGTGGTCTCGCGCTGCACGGCGAGGCGGTCCGGCCCGGCCAGCTTGTAGCTGCGGTCGGACTGAACCAGGGCGATGATACGCGCCGGATCAATCGGCGGATTGGGCACGAACTGCAGCTTGATGCTGGCCTCCGTGGCGTCGATCTTGGCGATGCCCAGCGGCTTGGCGACGATGCGCAGGCGGTGCGTTTCGATCAGCGCCTGGGCCTGCGCTGGCAGATCGCCGAAGCGGTCGATCAGCTCTTCCTGCATGAGTTGCAGATCATCATCCGTGTCGCAATTGGCGAGGCGTTTGTAGAGCGTTAGGCGCTCATGCACGTCGCTGCAATAGTCGCTGGGCAAGAGGGCCGGTGCATGCAGATTGATTTCGGAGGTCACGCCCAGCGGCTGCATCAGATCCGGCGTCTTGCCTTCTTTCAGCGCCTTCACTGCCGCATTGAGCATGGACGTATAGAGATTGAAGCCGATCTCCTGGATGTCGCCGCTTTGCTCTTCGCCCAGCACTTCGCCCGCGCCGCGTATCTCCAGATCGTGCATGGCGAGGAAGAAGCCGGAGCCGAGTTCTTCCATAGCCTGAATAGCATCGAGCCGGCGCGTGGCCTGTGCGCTGGGCTTGGCGTTGGCATCGGTGAGCAGATAGGCATAGGCCTGGTGGTGCGAACGGCCGACGCGGCCGCGCAACTGGTGCAACTGGGCGAGGCCGAATTTATCCGCGCGGCTGATGACGATGGTGTTGGCGTGCGGGTTGTCGATGCCGGTTTCGATAATGGTGGTGCACAACAGCAGGTTGTGGCGCTGCTGGGTGAATTCGCGCATCACGCGCTCCAGCTCGCGCTCCGGCAACTGGCCGTGGCCGACGACGATGCGCGCTTCGGGCAGCAGCTTTTCCAACCGCATGCGCATGGTCTCGATGGTGTCGACCTCGTTGTGCAGGAAATACACTTGACCGCCGCGCTTGAATTCGCGCAACACGGCTTCGCGTATGGTGCCTTCGGAATGACGGGTGACGAAGGTCTTGATGGCAAGGCGCTTCTGCGGCGCGGTGGCGATCACCGAGAAATCGCGCAAGCCTTCGAGCGAGAGGCCCAGCGTGCGCGGGATGGGTGTCGCAGTGAGCGTGAGGACATCGACTTCCGCACGCAGGGCTTTCAGCGCTTCCTTCTGCCTCACGCCGAAGCGGTGTTCTTCGTCGATGATGACGAGGCCCAGGCGCTTGAAATCCACGTCTTTTTGCAGCAGCCGATGCGTGCCGATAGCGATATCGACCTTGCCGGCGGTGATGTCCTGCATGGCCTGCGCCTGCTCTTTGGCGCTGCGAAAGCGCGACAGCTCGACGATCTTCACTGGCCAATCGGCGAAACGGTCGGAGAAAGTGTTGAAGTGCTGCTCGGCGAGAAGCGTGGTCGGCGTGAGCACCGCCACCTGCTTGCCATCCATGACGGCGGCGAAAGCGGCGCGCAGCGCGACTTCGGTTTTGCCGAAGCCGACGTCGCCGCACACCAGCCTGTCCATCGGCTTGCCGGCACGCATGTCGCCCAGCACAGCGGTGATGGCGGCGGCCTGGTCGGGCGTTTCTTCGAAACCAAAGCCGTCGGCGAAGGCTTCCATGTCGTGCGTCTTGAAGTCGAAGGCATGGCCGCTGCGCGCGGCGCGCTGGGCGTAGAGCGAGAGCAGCTCGGCGGCGGTGTCACGCACCTGCTGGGCGGCTTTTTTCTTGGCCTTTTCCCAGCGGTCGGTGCCGAGTTTGTGCAGCTCGACCAGATCGGGATCGGCGCCGCTGTAGCGCGATATGAGGTGGAGTTGCGACACCGGCACATAGAGCTTGTCGCCGGCGGCGTATTCGAGATGCAGGAATTCGGTTTCGCCTTCGCCAAGATCGAGGTGAGTCAGGCCCAGATAGCGGCCGATGCCATGGCTCTCGTGCACCACCGGGTCGCCGATCTTGAGTTCGGTGAGATCGCGCAGCCAGCCTTCGACGCTGGCTTGCCGGCCGTCGGCGCGGCGGCCGCGCGGGCGGGCGGTGGAGGCGTACAGCTCGTTTTCGGTAATGAAAGCGAAGCCGGCCTCAGCTTTCACACTGGGGAGCAAAAAGCCGTTGGAAAGCGGCGCGACGAGCAGCGTGAGCGGTGCGTCGGAGGCTATCGCTGTAGCGAAGTCCGCAGCGGCAGCGGGCTGCAAGCCGTATTCGTGCAGGTATTGCAGTATGGTTTCGCGGCGGCCCGGCGCTTCGGCGAGCAGCAGGATGCGGCCCTGGAAGCGGGCGGCGAAAGCTTTGAGGTGTTGCAGCGGATCGTCGGCGCGACGCTCGACGGCGACGTCGGGCAGCGCTTGGGCGGGCGCCGTGGCCGTTACTTCTCCGGCGGGCAGCGTCAGGCGCGAGAAGGCGTTGGCGGCGATGAAGAATTGTTCGTCGCTGAGAAACAGATCCTGCGGCGGCAGCACGGGCCGTGAGCGGTCGCCTCCCAGCAGGCGGTAGCGCGATTGCGTATCCAGCCAGAATTCGCGGATAGCGCCGGGCACGTCGTGATGCATGCACAGCAGCGCGTCTTTCGGCAGGTAGTCGAAGATCAGCGCGGTGCGCTCGAAGAACAGCGGCAGGTAGTACTCGATGCCGGCCGGCGCGATGCCGTTGGAAACATCCTTGTAGATCGGGCTGCGCGTCGGGTCGCCTTCGAAGGCTTCGCGGAAGCGGCCACGGAAATAACTGCGACCGGCGTCGTCCAGCGGAAACTCGCGCGCCGGCAGCAAGCGAATTTCCGGCACGGGATAGACGGTGCGCTGGGTATCGACGTCGAAGGTACGTATGGTTTCGATCTCTTCATCGAAGAGGTCGATGCGGTAAGGCAGCGTCGAGCCGGTAGGGAAAAGATCGATCAGCCCGCCGCGCACGCTGTATTCGCCGGGCGACATGACCTGCGTCACATGCTGGTAGCCGGCGAGGGTGAGCTGAGCGCGCAGCGCTTCGACATCCAGCTTCGCGCCCTGCTTCAAGAAGAAGGTGTGGGCGGCGAGGTATTCCTTTGGCGGCAGGCGCTGTAAGGCCGTGGTAGCCGGGATGAGCGCGATGTCGCACTGGCCGCGCGTGATTTCATAGAGCGTGGCCAGCCTTTCGGAGATGAGATCGTGATGCGGCGAGAGGCTGTCGTAGGGCAGCGTCTCCCAGTCAGGCAGCAGATGCACGCGCAGGCTGGGCGCGAACCAGGCGATTTCTTCCTGCAAGCGCTGTGCGTCGAGTGGATTGGCGGTGATGACCGCCAGAAGCCGACCTCCGCTGGTTTGCGCGAGTTGCGCCAACATTAGCGCATCGGCCGAGCCGATCAGCGCCGGCAGATCGAAGCGCGCACCGGGTGCGGGCAGGGCGGCAGGTAGGGAAATCAGGGGGGGCATGCGAAAAACAACAGGCGAGCTTGCGGCGTAAAGAGTGAATTATAAGGCGGTACCGCGCTGCTTGTCGGGGCTATGTTGCTACAAGGGCGCTGGGTGGCGCCTCACCTCGCTCTCCGCATTGCGGAATAGGTTCATCAGACACCGCTATGTAAATGCAGGGGAATGCGGCGAGGCCCGAACTGACCGGTGTAGTGCTCGAAACGGCCGGCGACGGCTGTGCCGCAGTGGGGGCAACTGCCATCGGCCGCCAACTCGTGGCGGCCGATGTGATACCAGTCGCGCGAGATGAGTGGCTGCGCGCAACCAGGGCAGAAGGTCGTGCCGCCGGTGGTGTCATGCACGTTGCCGGTATAAACGTAGTGTAGGCCGTGGCTCAAAGCGATATGTCGCGCACGTTCCAGCGTACTGGCCGGCGTGGCCGGGATGTCGTCAAGCTTGTAGTCGGGATGGAAGGCGGTGAAATGCAGCGGCACGTCCGGCCCCAGCTCGCGGGCGATCCAGGCCGACATGGCGTCGATTTCTTCGCTGCTGTCGTTTTTGCCAGGAATGAGCAGGGTGGTGATTTCGAACCAGCAGTCGGTGTCGTGCTTGAGATGAACCAGCGTGTCGAGCACCGGTTGCAAATGCGCGCCGGTGAGCTGGACGTAGAAATCCTCGGTAAAGCCCTTAAGGTCGACGTTGGCGGCGTCGATCTTGCGGTAGAAATCGCGCCGGGGTTCGGCGTGCATGTAGCCGGCAGTGACAGCGACGGTCTTCACACCCAGTGCGTGACAGGCATCGGCCACGTCCATGGCGTATTCGGTGAAAATCACCGGGTCGTTATAGGTAAAGGCGACGCTCTTGCAGCCATGCTCGACGGCGGCGCGGGCGATTTGCTCGGGCGAGGCGGCGTCTTGCAGACGGTCCATGTCACGCGACTTGGAAATGTCCCAGTTCTGGCAGAACTTGCAGGCGAGGTTGCAGCCGGCCGTGCCGAAGGACAGCACGCTGCTGCCGGGGTAAAAATGATTGAGCGGTTTTTTCTCGATGGGATCAATGCAGAAACCGGAACTGCGCCCGTAGGTGGTGAGCACCATGATGTCGCCGACGCGCTGGCGCACGAAGCAGGCGCCGCGCTGGCCGTCGTGCAGCTTGCAATCGCGCGGGCAGAGGTCGGACTGGATACGGCCGTCGTGGATGGTGTGCCAATAGCGGGCCGGGTGAGCCAGGTGTGTGTCGCTCATGGCGTGGTGGGTAAGGCCGGCTCTTTCCATTTTGTCACCTCATAGCGTGCCATGAGCAGGTCTTGATGCCAGAAGTCGACCGGCAGGCCCGCCTTGCGCTTCAGTTGGGCCAGAAAGTCTCTCGGCTCGGGCAGGCTTTCCCAGACCTGCGGCAGGAAAGTGGCGCGGCGCGCGCCATAGCTCAGGATGAGGCCGTCGATGCCGGGACGCAATTGCGCTAGCAGATCGGCCTCGCTCTCGAAGCCCAAGCGCCTGGCTGGACTGAGCAGCGAGACTTCGATGCGTGTGATATCCAGCTCCGACGCCTGTAGCGGGGCGAAGCGCGGATCGCGAAAGGCGGCACCTTGCGCGTTTTCGCGCACGTCATAAATGAGCGGCCGATGCGCTTTAAGTGATCCGATGCAGCCGCGCAACTCGCCATACTGGGTCAGGGTGACAAAGCTTGCACCCGGTGCCCCGAGCGCAGGGTGAGCGGGCGGCGCCGAGGTGCCGGCGCCCAGTTGATCGGCAATGGCGTTGCGCGCCACGGCGAGCAGGGCTCGTCCTAACGCTGCGTCTAGCGCCGTGTTGTCATCACGCTTGCCCATATTCACTCTCGAAAAAAGCGAAGGCGCCGTAGCCGACCACACGCGAGCGATCACCGCCGCCGGCAACGCTGTCGCCAGAGTTGCGCAAGTCGAGCAAGCGTGGCGCCAGGCCGCGCCGCCGCGCGCACAGCAACAAGCCGTTGATGGGGGTGGCGCCGCAGGCCTGCTCGTGTTCAAGGCGCGGTTCCAGCGCCAGAATGTCGTCGCTGGTGGCGCGATCCAATTCACGCGCTGTGGCGTCGCGGTGAAAGTGCGACAGATCGGAGCTGATCAAAATCAGGGTTTCCGGGCCGCCCCAGAGCAAATCCAGTACCTCGGCGACCTCCTCGGGCGCGGCCGCGCCGACGGCGAAAGGAACCAGTGTGAAATGTTCGAGCATGGTTTGCAGAAAAGGCAATTGCACCTCCAGCGCATGCTCCTGCGCATGCGCCAGTCGATTCTCGCTCACCTGCGGCAGTGTCAGCGCGGCGGCCACCGCGTCTTGGTCTATGTCCACACTGCCCAGCGGGGTGATGAATTCGCTGGCGTCCGGCAAGGCCAACCCACGCAGGGCAACACGGTGCGTCGGGCCGAGCAGCACGACGCGACGTATTTGTTTCCGCGCCGGTGCGAGCAGGGCGTAGGCTTGTGCAGCGCTTGGTCCCGAGTACACGTAGCCCGCGTGAGGCACAATGAGTGCCTTGGGTACAGGCAAGACAGGCGCTTGGACCGCCGCCAGGAACTCCCGCAATTCGCGTTCAAGCGCCTGCGGCTGGCCTTCGTAGAAGAGGCCGGCAACGGCTGGCAAACGTGGATGGTTGGGTGCGCCCATAGGTGTTCCCCTGGCAATCATGAGTCCAATGTGGGGGCGCCACCCGCCCGCTTCAAACGTAATTCAGTATAGATGCTGGATCAGGAAGCGCGTCGTCAGGCCACGACAATTGTCATGGAGTACTCGCCACGACGCCCGAGGACGACTAGAATGCGGCCAGTTGGCGCATTGGACTAGCGCGAGCGCTAAACAAGAAACTGAGCAGAGGAAACCGAGCGGGGGATGTTGCGGGGAGAGCTGGCTCCCCGACCTGGGCTCGAACCAGGGACACACGGATTAACAGTCCGTTGCTCTACCAACTGAGCTATCGGGGATTTGCCGAGGCGCAGATGGTAGTCACTTCGCCGCAGCGCGTCAACCAAGACTTGCAAGCTGAGCACTGATTTCGATATGGCTCAAATGGACAAGACTACGATCTTCAGCAAGACCGCCGATGGCGAAGAGGCGGTGAAGCAACGCACGCGCCTGGTGCAGCGCAATTTGCGCAACATTCTCATCATGGTCGATGGAGAGTCCTCGGTCGCAGACCTGGCCGAACGCTTTGGCGACATGGCCGTCGTGGAGAATGCCCTGGCCGAGCTTTCCGCGATGGGCTTTATCGTCGGCACGGAGTTGGTGCTGGCGCTGCCTTCCAGCACTGCCGCTGCCGAGCCGTCCGCCAACGATGAGCCACTGCTCAGCGCAGCGGAACCTGAAGAGCTGATTTCGGAGGATATTGCCGCGCCCCCCGCGCCCGGCACACCCGAAGCTGCGCCAGCCTCTCCGCCCGTGGTTGCCGCGCCTCCGCCCGTGATCGAAGAGATATTCTTCGAATCACCCGAGTATTTCAGCGATCCGGCGCCGGCAAGACCCGCCACGCCGCCCGCCGCTGACATGCGACATTTCGAGGGCAAGTTTGCGACAAAAGACTCAGGCTTTTCGTTGATCGAAACCTTGAAGGGAGTTTGGTCGCCGAAAACGACGCGCAGTCGCAGCGACTTTTATGAGGCGCAGGATGCGGACGTCAGGCGCGTCAAAATAAAACCGATACGCCGGGCTGCCAAACGCCTGTATATCAGTTGGCCACTGCTGACGGTGATGATCTTAGGTGGCAGCGTTTCTGTGTTGGCCTTGATCGCCTTACTTTTCCCGTATGACAATTACCTGCCAGATATTGAGAGGCGGGCTAGCGAAGCGCTAAACGATCCGGTCAAGATCGGCAAAATCAGTTTCTCATTTTTACCTCGGCCCAATATCACGCTGCGTGGCGTGGTGATAGGCAAAGAACGCTTTCTCAGTGCCGACACCGTGCGAGTGTTGCCAAACTTTCTTTCGCTGTTGACGGATAAGAAGGTGCTGCGCGAGTTGGATATTGACCATGTGATACTTAAGTATCAAGGCTTAAACCGTGTCGCTCAGTGGCGCAGTGGGCCGAATGCGGAGGTGCACCGCATCCATGTTGGCGGCTTAAGCCTGGATTTGGGCGACGTGGTTCTGGACGGCATGGGCGGCGAGGTGGGGCTAAACGCGAGCGGCGCTCTGGAGAAGATTGAGTTACGCAATGCCGATGCCAGCTTTAAATTGAATCTCACGCCCAAAGGCCAAGCGTTTAAGTTCGACGCTGTCGGCAATGTGTGGAAGATGCCGGTTCCGCCCGGACTGACCTTTGACTATGTCGAGGCACAGGGTGAACTGAGCGCTACGCGCCTGGATTTGAGCAAGCTGGACGGCAAATTATACGGCGGGCTGCTCTTAGGCAAGGCGACGGTAGACTGGTCTCGCGGTGCCGTCCTCACGGGCGATATGGAAATGAAGCGCATTGACCTTGCCAAGCTGATGCCGAACTTGAATCCCGATCTCGAAGTCGAGGGAGAACTGTCCGGCAAAACCCGTTTCGACAGCAAGACCGAAAGGCTGGCACGCTTGGGCGACGGCTTGCACCTGGATGGCACCGTGGACATCCGGCGCGGGGCGGTGAAACGCTTCGATCTTGTCGAGGTGGTACGCGGCGCGCGGGGCGAGAGTGCGCACGGTGGTTTAACGCGCTTCGAACAACTGACCGGCAATCTGCTGCTGGATCAAAGAGGCTGGAAGCTGAGCAGCCTGCGTGCCACGTCTGGTTTGATGAAGGCGGGTGGCTCGGTGAGCATGAATGCAGAGAGACGACTCAGCGGAACGTTCGACGTCGAACTCAAAGGCAGCGCAAACGTGGTGCGTTCGCAACTTGCGGTCGCTGGCACCCTCAAGGAGCCGCTGCTTTCGCCATCGCGCGGCGCAAAAAGATAACGGGCGCTTATAACCCTGAAGTTATGCGCCCGCTAAACCGCTTGTTTTTGCGACTTTTGGCTACTTTTTGGCTTTTTCTGGCTACTTGATGACGGCCGCGATGGCGTCAGCCACGTAATCTATGTTGCGCGAATTCAGCGCCGCTAGGCAGATGCGGCCGGTGCTGACGGCGTAGATGCCAAATTCCGTTTTCATGCGTTCTACCTGTGCGGCCGTGAGGCCGGTGTAGGAGAACATGCCGCGCTGCCGGGCCACGAAGGAAAAATCCTGCGCCACGCCTCGGGCCTGCAATTTGCTCACCAGATCGGTACGCATGGCGCAGATACGGACGCGCATACCGCCCAATTCTTCTTCCCACTGTTTGCGAAGTTCCGCGCTGACCAAGACGGCGGCGACGATGGCACCACCGTGAGTGGGCGGATTGGAATAGTTGGTGCGGATGACGCGTTTCACCTGTGACAGTACGCGGGTCGTTTCATCCTTGCTGGCGGTGACGATAGAAAGGGCGCCGACACGCTCACCATACAGTGAGAACGACTTGGAGAAGGAGCTGGAGATAAGGAAGTCCAGCCCCGACGCAGCGAAGTGACGCACAGCTACCGCGTCCGGCTCGATGCCATCAGCGAAGCCCTGGTAGGCCATGTCGATGAAAGCCACCAGGCCGCGCGCCCTGACCACCTCGACCACTTCTTTCCACTGTGCCTCGGAAAGATCGGCGCCAGTGGGGTTGTGGCAGCAGGCATGCAGCACGACGATATCGCCGGCGGGCAGGGCGGCCAAGCGGGCCTTCATGGCCTCGAAATTTACACCACGGGTGGCGGCGTCGTAGTACGGATAGTTGTCTACCGGGAAGCCGGCGAACTCAAACAGCGCGCGATGATTTTCCCAACTCGGATCGCTGATGTGTACGGTCGTCTGCGGCAGCAGACGCTTTAGATAATCGGCGCCGATTTTCAGTGCGCCGGTGCCGCCTAAGGCTTGGATGGTCAGGACGCGGCCGTCCTTGACGAGAGTCGAGTCTGCCCCGAACACCAGATTTTGCACGGCCTGGTTATAGGCCGCCAGCCCATCGATAGCTTGATAACCGCGCGCCGGCATGGCTTCGAGACGGGTTTTTTCGGCGGTTTTTACGGCCGTGAGTAGCGGAATCTTGCCGTTGTCATCGTAATAAACGCCCACGCCGAGGTTGACCTTGGTGGGGCGCGTGTCGGCGTTAAAGCCTTCGGTGAGGCCCAGGATGGGGTCGCGGGGAGCCAGTTCGACCGCTGCAAAAATGGATGGATGTGTCATGGTGTATAGAGGAAGAGGTCGGTGAGCGACGTGCTAAAATTTGCCTCTCGGCAACACAAAGTTTGTTACGCATTTTGAACCTCGTATTGTAGCTGTGATCGTTACTTTCCCCAACAGCCCGTTCCGCCTCTTTCAGCCGTTTCTGCCCGCTGGCGACCAGCCTGAGGCGATCACCAAGCTGACAGAAGGCATCAACGACGGCTTGATGTATCAGACCCTGCTCGGCGTGACCGGTTCGGGCAAGACCTACACCATGGCCAACGTCATTGCGCGGCTCGGACGACCGGCTATGGTGCTGGCGCCCAACAAGACGCTGGCGGCACAGCTTTACTCGGAGTTCCGCGAATTCTTTCCGGAAAACGCCGTCGAGTATTTCGTGTCGTACTACGATTACTACCAGCCGGAAGCTTATGTGCCGTCGCGGGATCTGTTCATCGAAAAGGATTCCTCCATTAACGAGCACATCGAGCAGATGCGCCTGTCTGCCACCAAGTCACTGTTGGAACGGCGCGATGTGGTGATCGTTGGTACGGTCTCGGCCATTTACGGCATTGGCGATCCGGTCGATTACCACGGCATGATCCTGCACTTGCGCGAGGGCGAGACCATAGGCCAGCGTGATGTGATCAAGCGATTAGCCGAAATGCAATACGATCGCAATGAAGTGGATTTCCGTCGTGGCACCTTTCGAGTACGCGGCGATGTGATCGACATTTTTCCGGCGGAAAACGCTGAATTCGCCTTGCGCCTGTGCCTGTTTGACGATGTGGTGGAGTCCTTGCAGCTGTTCGACCCGCTCACCGGCCATCTCAAGCAAAAGCTCGGGCGTTTTACGGTTTATCCATCCAGCCACTATGTCACGCCACGCAGCACGGTGTTGCGCGCCATTGAGGCCATCAAGCTGGAACTGCGCGATCGTATCGAGTACTACCAGCAGAACCAGAGACTGCTGGAAACGCAGCGCATAGAGCAGCGCACGCGCTTCGATCTGGAAATGTTGAACGAGGTTGGATTCTGCAAAGGCATCGAGAACTACTCGCGCCACCTCTCCGGCCGTAAGGCGGGCGAGCCGCCACCGACGCTGATCGATTATCTGGCGCCGGACGCGCTGATGTTCATCGACGAGTCGCACGTCACCATCCCACAGATCGGCGGCATGTATAAGGGTGATCGCTCGCGCAAGGAAAATCTGGTCGAGTATGGTTTTCGCCTGCCTTCGGCATTGGACAACCGACCGCTGCGTTTCGACGAATTCGAGCGACTCATGCCTCAAACGGTGTTCGTGTCGGCCACGCCCGCCGAATACGAGCGAACGCACCAGGCACAGGTGGTGGAGCAGGTCGTACGCCCGACTGGCTTGATCGATCCGGAAGTGATCGTGCGGCCGGCTTCCACCCAGGTGGATGACCTGCTGGGTGAGATCAAGCTGCGCACCGCCAAGAATGAACGTGTGCTGGTGACGACCCTGACCAAACGGCTGTCTGAAGACCTCACCGACTATTTGGGCGAGAACGGCATCAAGGTGCGTTACCTGCACTCGGACATTGAGACCGTCGAGCGGGTGGAAATCCTGCGCGATTTGCGTCTGGGCCTGTTCGATGTGCTGGTCGGTATCAACCTTTTGCGTGAAGGTCTGGATATCCCGGAGGTTTCGCTAGTGGCCATTCTGGATGCGGACAAAGAGGGCTTCCTGCGCTCTGAGCGCTCTTTGATCCAGACCATGGGCCGGGCGGCGCGGCATATCAATGGCACGGCTATTCTTTACGCCGACACCATCACGAATTCGATGCAGCGCGCCATGGCCGAAACCTCGCGACGGCGCGCCAAGCAAACCAGCCACAACGAAGCCCACGGCATCACGCCTACCAGCATCTCCAAGCGCATCAAAGACATTATCGACGGCATGTATGACGCCGAAGAGGGCGCGGCGGCGCTGGCGGTCGAGCAATCAACGGCGCGTTATGCCGCCATGAGTGAAAAAGCCCTGTCTCGGGAAATCAAGCGCCTGGAAAAAAGCATGCAGGAACATGCTCGCAACCTCGAGTTTGAACAAGCTGCGGCCGCCAGGGACGAACTGTCGCGCCTCAAACAGCAGGTTTTCGGCGTCGTGGAACACGATTTGCCGGTCGTGGATCAAGCGCCATGACACGCATACTGTTTGTGTGTACCGGGAATATCTGCCGTTCGCCAACAGCCGAAGGGGTAACAAAACATATACTTAAAAACAATGCATTATATTCATTTATTGAAGTAGATTCTGCGGGAACGCAAGGCTATCACGTTGGTGAGCCGCCCGACCGTCGCAGCCAATTGGCGGCGCAAAAACGCGGCATCGACTTGTCGGGTTTGCGTGCTCGACAAGTGCACCCGGCCGACTTCAAACGCTTCGATCTGCTGCTCGCGATGGACCGCGATCACCTCGCCACCCTCAATCGCGACTGCCCGCCCGAATACCGCGACAAATTATCCTTGTTCATGCGCTACGCCAGCCGCTTCAAGATTGATGAGGTGCCGGATCCGTATTACGGCGGCGCGCAGGGCTTTGAGGCGGTGCTGGATATGATCGAAGATGCGGCCAGTGGCCTGATTGCCAGCCTGCGCAGTCCTTGAAACGGTCGTCCAAGCCGGACCACCCAAGAAAAAGGGCCAGACATGCTGGCCCTTTTTTGACGGAGGTTTTTTTTACTTATGCGTTTCCACCTGCATGAGCGGCTCTTCCGGAATGACGTCAACCGCTTTGGGCTTACGGCCCAACTGTGGCGGCGCCGTATAAGCGTCTACGCTGGGCGCAATCTTGTCGCGGCTGGTTTCGACCATTACCAGGCCGGTGTCTTGCAAGCTGGCAGAGATAGCCTGCATTGCGGCGACCGGAGTCGGTGCTGGTGCCGGCGTAGAAAGTGGTATAGCGGTATGGATAGAAGCCGGCTGCCCTTCCTCCAGCGGCAAGGCGACCTGCATGGCGTGTGTCGGCGGGCTGATAGGCAGAGGTTGCGATGATGGGGCTACGAACGCCATCGGTGTCTCCACTGCCACGGGCAGCGGCGCTTCCTGGCTGGCCACAACGGTCTCTGGTGCATGGACCTCGACGGCAGTTACCGGGATGGGCAGGGCCACCGGGGCCGGTGCGAACTCGGCCTGTTCCGGTGCGACTACCTGCATGGCGACTGGCGGGGGCGCAACCCTAGAGGCAGCTTCGGTAGCGGGCGAAAACGTACTAACTGCGTTGTCGGCCGCTGCTTGAGGAGCGTCACCCGTCAAGGCATCTTGTGACTCGCCATTGCGTTCGCTACGGCCACGGCCACGACCACGACGACCGCGCCGGCCACGACGCTCTTCTTGAGCCTCAGGAGTGGCGCCGGGTAACGCGGCGTCCAATGCCTCAGTCGGTACGACGGGCGATTCGGCTGGTTGGGGCTGTGCTTGGAGCTGTGGGGTGCGCGGCGGACGTGGTGGGCGCTGTTGCTTCTCCGGTTTGTTCTCGGGTCTATTTTCCAACTTATCTGGGCGCTCCCCCCGTTCGCTGCGCTCGGGGCGTTCCGTACGATTGCGGCGCGGCTCGCGGCCTTCTGCCTCGGGGCGCGCGCTGGCATTGCTGTCGGTGCGCGACCGCGGCCCTGGGCGGTCACCGCGTTGGCCTCTGCCGCGATCACCCCGTTCGCCTTTTGCTTCGCGCGTTTGCTCGCGGCGGGCCGGACGTTCGGAACGTTCCACGGGAGCGGCCGGCTCGGCTTTGCGGTTACCACGGAACCAGCCGAAAATCTTGCCGATTATGCCAACGGAGTCCTCGCTGGCGCCGGGTTGCTGTGGCGCGACGTCTTTGGGCTCGACGATGGGCGCCGGTTGCCCCGCCGTGATGCCCTTGACGGCAGCTTCCGGTCGAGATGGGCGTGAGTCGGTCTGGGCTGATGGTGGTTGGTAATCCTCCGTCGGCGGGGCGACGACCATCTTATAGCTGGGCAACGCGACTTCTTCCTGGTTGAGTTGGTCATGACGCAAACGCACGATTTCGTGCGCCGGCGTTTCGAGATGGGTATTGGGAATAAGAACGAGGTTGACCTTGTGGCGCATCTCGACAGCGCGGATATCGTCGCGCTTCTCGTTGAGCAGGAAGGTGGCGACATCGACCGGAATCTGCACATGCAAGGCGCCGGTATTCTCTTTCATCGCTTCTTCTTCGAGGATGCGCAAGATGTGCAGGGCGGCGGACTCGGTGCTGCGGATATGCCCGGTGCCGGTACAGCGCGGACAGGGAATGTAGGTCATTTCCGCCAGGGCCGGACGCAGGCGCTGGCGCGAGAGTTCCAGCAGCCCGAAACGGGAAATTTTGCCGGTTTGCACGCGGGCGCGGTCGTAATGCAGGGCGTCACGCAGACGGTTTTCCACCTCGCGCTGGGCGCGCGGGTTTTCCATGTCAATGAAGTCGATGACGATCAGGCCGCCCAGATCGCGCAAACGCAACTGGCGCGCTACTTCGTCGGCGGCTTCGAGGTTGGTGCGCAGAGCCGTCTCTTCGATATCGGCACCGCGCGTGGCGCGACCGGAGTTAACGTCGATGGAGACCAGCGCTTCGGTGTGATCGACTACGATGGCGCCGCCGGAGGGCAGCGTAACCTGGCGACCGAAGGCGGTTTCGATCTGATGCTCGATCTGGAAACGCGAGAACAGCGGCACGTCGTCGCTATAGCGCTTCACTCGTGCCAGATTGCCCGGCATGACGTGGCTCATGAACTGCTGAGCCTGCTCGAAGACGTCGTCGGTGTCGATTAGGATTTCGCCGATGTCCGGCTGGAAATAGTCGCGGATGGCGCGGATGACCAAGCTGCCTTCCTGGTAAATCAAGAAAGCGCCTTTTTGGCTGTTGCAGGCGCCTTCGATGGCGCGCCACAACTGCATAAGGTAGTTCAAGTCCCACTGCAACTCTTCGGCGCCACGGCCTATGCCCGCGGTGCGGGCGATCAGGCTCATGCCTTGCGGCACCTCGAGCTGATCCATGGCGTCACGCAATTCGGCGCGATCATCACCCTCGACGCGGCGTGAAACGCCACCGCCACGTGGGTTGTTCGGCATCAGCACCAGATAGCGGCCGGCCAGCGATATAAAGGTCGTGAGGGCTGCGCCCTTGTTGCCGCGCTCATCCTTGTCGACCTGGACGATAAGCTCTTGGCCTTCGCGGAGCGCTTCCTTGATGGTGGCGTGCGACGGCTCTACGCCGGGTTGAAAAAACGACCTGGAGACTTCCTTGAAGGGCAGAAAGCCGTGACGCTCGGCACCGTAATCGACAAAGGCCGCTTCGAGACTGGGCTCGATGCGGGTGATCACCGCTTTGTAGATGTTGCTCTTACGTTGTTCCTTGGCGGCCGATTCGATGTCGAGGTCTATGAGCTTCTGACCATCTACTATCGCGACACGGAGTTCCTCGGCCTGTGTCGCATTGAATAGCATGCGTTTCATTATTGTGTTCTCCCGCGCGCAAACACGGGAAGGACAAACCGCATCCGGTTCTAACGGACCTGATTAGTTTGGTTGTATTGAGTTCATCACGTTGGTGAAAAGCAAACTAATTTAGGGGGTTTGTCGTTCGTCCTGGAGGCTACTCGAGCCTTCAGGACCGGGTGTTTCGCGTGTGCTGTATGCGCGCAATTCAAGTAGTATCGCTGCTTTTGGTGAGCGAATTAACCTTTTGCCTCGGTTCGCGGAGCCTGTCGCTATCGGCTTCGGGCTGCATCTTGGCGCACCTGACAATGCCGCTTCGGGTCATTGGGCGCATCTCGGACCAGCCTGACAATCACTTAAAGCCGGCCACCTAGGGATGGGCGAACCAAGGGCAGTATATTCAAAATGAAAGAGTTAAGCAAAGCCTCCGTCGCCCGGCATCGGATCGGAGAGGAGAGCGAAGGGCAGCGCATTGACAACTTTCTTGTGCGCATCTGCAAGGGTGTACCCAAGAGCCATATTTACCGCATCGTGCGTAGCGGCGAAGTTCGGGTGAATAGCCGGCGCGTTGCGCCGGATTACCGCTTGCAACTGGACGACGAAGTGCGTGTGCCGCCCATACAAGTATTGGTGGCAAATCCGGCCTCAGTGCCGCCGGGCCGGGAGTTCCCGGTGGTTTTTGAGGATGACGCCTTGCTCGCCATAGACAAGCCTGCCGGCACGGCGGTCCATGGTGGCAGCGGCGTCAGCTTCGGTGTGATCGAGCAATTGCGTCGGCAGCGACCGCAAGCCAAGCTCCTGGAACTGGCGCACCGACTGGATCGGGAAACCTCGGGTTTGCTATTAATCGCCAAGAAGCGCTCGGCGCTCACCGCGTTGCATGACTTTTTTCGTGAAGGTCGCATCGAAAAACGCTATCTGGCCTTGGTAAAGGGTCGCTGGATGGAGCCATTGCGGCATATCAAGCTCTCCCTGCATAAGTATCTGACGGAGGAGGGCGAACGTCGCGTCAGCGTGTCAGCCGAGGGCAAAGCCGCGCACAGCATCGTGCGGCTGGTGGCGCGCTGGCAGAACTTCAGCCTGGTGGAGGTGGAACTGAAAACCGGCCGTACCCATCAGATACGGGTGCATCTCACGCACTTGGGCTATCCATTGTGTGGCGACGACAAATATGGCGACTTTGCACTCAACAAGGTCTTGCAAAAGCAGGGCCTGGCACGCATGTTCTTGCATGCCGAGAGCCTGGCGATGGATCACCCATTGACAGGCGAACGCATCGAACTGAAAGCGCCTCTGCCAGCGGATCTGACCAGCTTTCTGGACCGTCTCGAGCAAAACGAAAAAAGGGAATATGGAAGCACGCTACCAATTAGTCGTCTTTGACTGGGACGGCACACTGATGGATTCGGCGGCGGCCATCGTCAATTGCATCCAGGCCGCTTGCGTTGATCTAGGCCTGACGCCGCCGGATGAATATACGGCGCGCCAGGTCATCGGCTTGGGCTTGCATGATGCCCTCTCGGCCGCGCTGCCCGGGGTGCCGGAAGCCGAGTATCGCCGTATTGCGGAGCGCTATCGGCACCACTACCTGTCGCAGGATAATGAGCTGCTGCTGTTTCCCGGCGCTTATGCCTTGATCGAGGAACTATCGGCGTCCGGCCGCCTGCTGGGGGTGGCCACCGGCAAGAGCCGACACGGACTAAGTCGCGCGCTGGCGGTGTCGGGTTTGGCGGATTTTTTTCATGCCACGCGCTGCGCGGACGAGTGCTCCTCCAAACCAGCGCCTGACATGCTGCTCGAATTGATGGATGAACTGGGTGTCACGCCAGAGCGCACCTTGATGATAGGCGACACCACCCACGATTTGCAGATGGCCCGTAATGCCGGTGTCGCGGCGGTGGGCGTCGCTTATGGTGCGCATACGCCTGACACATTAGCCGCCGCCGGCCCATTGGCGGTATTAGATGAGTTTTCGGAATTGACCGCGTGGCTGCGAAAATACGCTTGATGCAAGCACGCTTGATCTGTGGGAGTGCTGAATTGGTCGAAGGTGGCAAGGGCATCCGCTTCGAGCTGGATCACAATGGCGAGAAGCAGCCTGCATTTGCAGTGCGCCATGATGGTCGCGTTCACGCCTATCTGAATCGCTGCGCACACATCGGCGTGGAACTCGACTGGATGCCAGGGGAGTTCCTCGATGATTCCGGGCTATACTTAATCTGCGCCACGCATGGGGCGCGCTACCTTCCCAATAACGGACTCTGCGTGGCCGGCCCTTGCCGCGGCGCGAGCCTCACCCCGCTCGCTGTTCATGAAGAGAACGGCGACATCTATCTGAGTTGACCATATGGCTGATGTATCCACGCACGACCCGGTCTGGGAACGCAAAATCATAGAGAAGCTGGCGCTGGAAGCCTTGGCCGAGCAGCGACGCAAGCGTCGCTGGGGCATATTTTTCAAGCTGCTGGGCTTCGCCTATTTAACGTTCATGCTCTTCGCTTTGGTCGATTGGGGCGACACCAAGCTGGGCGATGGGAAGAAACACACGGCGCTGGTGCAATTGAACGGCGTCATCAAGCCGGAAGGCGAAGCCAGCGCGGAAAAGATCAACCTTGCACTGCAATCGGCTTTCGAAGACAAAGGCACGCAAGGCGTCATCCTGCGCATCAACAGCCCCGGCGGCAGCCCGGTGCAGTCAGGCATGATCAATGATGAAATCAAGCGGCTACGCGCCAAATACCCGGCAATTCCGCTCTACGCCGTGGTTGAGGATGTTTGCGCTTCGGGCGGCTATTACGTCGCCGCCGCAGCGGACAAGATATTCGTGGACAAAGCCAGCATTGTCGGCTCCATCGGCGTGCTGATGGATGGTTTCGGCTTTACCGGTTCGATGGACAAGCTGGGCGTGGAGCGCCGCTTGCTTACGGCTGGTCAGAACAAGGGCTTTCTCGACCCCTTCTCACCGCAAGAAACCAGGCACAAACAACATGCGCAACTGCTGCTGGATGACATTCATAAGCAGTTTATCGAAGTGGTACGTCAGGGGCGCGGCAAACGTCTGAAGGAGACGCCGGAGCTTTTCAGTGGTCTGATGTGGACGGGTGACAAGAGCGTACAGATCGGCTTGGCCGATGGCTTAGGCAGCGTGGATTCAGTTGCGCGCGACGTGATCCAAGCCGAGGATGTTCGCGACTACACCATGAAGGGCAGCCTGTCCGAGCGCTTCGCTCATCAGTTTGGCGCCGACATGGCGAGCGGAATAATGAACTTTTTCAGCAAGCTGAATTTCAATATCCGATAGCGCGGGTGCTGCCGTCACGGCAGCACCAAGCCTTCCGCGCGCAACATGGCGCACAACGCGATCAGTGGCAGGCCGATCAACGCCGTTGGGTCGTCGCCGCGCATGTGATCCAGCAACGTGACGCCTAAGCCTTCCGATTTTGCACTGCCGGCACATTGGTAGGGTTGTTCCTTGTCCAGATAGCGCTCGATCTCGGCATCGCTGAATTGGCGAAAACCGACTTCAGTGGGTACGCCGGCAACTTGCACCCGGCCCGTTGCGCTGTTGTAGAGGCATAGACCCGTATGGAACACAACATTACGACCACGCATGGCGCGCAACTGCGCGATGGCGCGCGCGCGTGTGCCCGGCTTGCCAAAGCGTTCTGCGCCGAGGAATGCCACTTGGTCGCTGCCGACGATTAATGCATTGGGGAAATCGCCTGCCACCGCCTTGGCCTTGGCAACGGCCAATCGCTCGGCCGTTGCCTGTGGCGTCTCGCCGGAGAGAGGCGATTCGTCGAGATTTGGACTGGCGGTTTCAAAAGGTAGTTGCAGCCGCGCGAGCAGTTCCCGGCGATAGACCGAAGTGGACGCGAGCACTAGACGAACGGAAGGGGCGATAGCGGACACGAGAGCTTGCACGGGTGATTCGGCAGGTTATTCTTTTGACAGGAAAAGTCGCGGAATGATATCATTCGCCGCTTATGTCGCAACAGGGCGTGGTGATCAATAGCCTGGAGTTCGCCAGACAGCAAAACACGCTGTCCGGTCAGCTTGAACTGGGCGCGCTGCCGCGACTGGCGGACGTCTTGTTTGACAAAGGCGTCGAGTCGGGCGGCAAGGTCGCGGGTGGTAAGGTCGATTTCAGGCTTGCTGGTGTGGCGGCGGTAAAGATCGGCGGCGCCAAGAGCGAAGATCACGCCTTGAAGCTGGAAGTCGACGGCGTGTTGTATCTGATTTGCCAGCGTTGCCTCGGCGCCCTGGAATATCCGATTTGCATCCGCAGACGACTGGTGCTGGTGAAGCCCGGCAGTTCGTGGTCGGACGACGATCTGGAACTGGAAGACGACGGCAGCGACGAGATAGAAGCATCCCGCGAGCTACAGGTGGCAGCGCTCGTGGAGGAAGAGATACTGCTGGCGCTGCCCATCGCGCCGCGACATGAAACCTGTGTCGCACCTGGCAACACGGCGGCTTCGCGTGAGAGTTCGCCCTTCGCCACGCTGGCGCAACTGAAGCGAAGCTGAGTAGATCGAATCGAGTTTGTAGAGGAGCTTGTTATGGCAGTTCAACAAAACAAAAAATCACCGTCCAAGCGCAACATGCGTCGCGCCCACGATTTTCTAAGCAGTCCCGCTCTGGCCGTAGAGTCGACGACGGGTGAAACGCACTTGCGTCATCACGTCAGCCCCAGCGGCTACTATCGTGGCAAGAAGGTTACGTCGGCCAAAGGCGAATAAGCCTTTTAGTCGAACCTTTTAAACGAGCCGCCAACGGCGAGCCTTTATCGGCGGTGCGCACCGCGTCGCCGCTGCAAATTCACTTGCGATCCTGACCTGCGTTGATGGATGTCACTATCGCGATTGACTGTATGGGCGGCGACTTCGGCCCATCGGTCACGCTGCCCGCTGTCTTTCAATTCCTGCAGAGCGATGCTCAGGCTTCCGCCATTCTGGTTGGATTACCCGAGCTTGCAGCGAGCATCGCCAAGGAGCAAGCCCGCTTCGGCGCGCGGCTGCGTTTTCAGGCGGCCAGCGAAGTCGTTGGCATGGACGAAGCGGTGGCAACTGCTTTGCGCGTCAAAAAAGATTCGTCCATGCGCGTCGCCATTGACCTCGTGAAAAGTGGACAGGCGCAAGCTGCCATTTCGGCCGGTAACACGGGCGCACTGATGGCTATTTCGCGTTTCGTCCTGAAGACCTTGCCGGGCATAGATCGGCCGGCCATAGCGACCATCCTGCCCAGTTTGACAGGCCATACCTACGTGCTCGATCTGGGCGCCAATGTCGATTGCGAGGCCGAGCACCTACTCCAGTTCGGCATCATGGGCGCCATGCTGGTTTCGGCCGTCGAGCACAAGGAACGGCCGTCGGTGGGCCTGCTCAATATCGGCGAAGAGGACATCAAGGGTAATGAAGTCGTCAAGCAGGCGGGCGAGTTGCTGCGGGAAAGCGGCTTGAATTTTTACGGCAATATCGAAGGTAACGACATCTACAAAGGAACGACGGATGTGGTTGTTTGCGATGGCTTTGTCGGCAATGTTCTGCTCAAGACTTCCGAAGGGCTGGTGCGCATGCTGGCAACATTCCTGCGCGAGGAGTTCAGCCGCAACGTCTTCACCAAGCTGGCCGCGTTGTTGGCCATGCCGGCACTGAACGCCTTCAAAAGACGCGTTGATCCGCGTCGCTACAATGGTGCCAGTCTATTGGGTCTGCGCGGTATCGTCGTGAAAAGCCACGGCTCGGCCGACAAGATGGCATTTATCAAGGCCCTGGAGCATGCCGCAGAGGCCGCACGCAATCGCCTGGTCGAGCGTATCAGCGAGCGCATGGCCCAGCATGTGACCGAGCAGATTCCGTTACAAGCATGATACAGACGCGGATTACCGGCACAGGTAGTTATCTACCGGCCACAGCGCTCTCCAACAACGACTTGGTGGCGCGCGGCATCGATACATCCGATGAGTGGATTTTCGAGCGCACCGGCATACGCAATCGCCATATCGCCGCTGACAATCAATTTGCCAGTGACCTGGCCTTGGAAGCGAGCCGGGCCGCCATTGCCGCCGCCGGGATCAGCGCCGAAGCAATCGATCTCATCGTCGTGGCCACCTCGACGCCGGATTACATCTTTCCCAGCACGGCCTGTCTGTTGCAATCCAAGCTGGACGTGCGCGGCGCAGCGGCTTTCGATGTGCAAGCGGTATGCAGTGGCTTTATTTACGCGCTCACTATCGCCGACAAGTTCATTCGTTCCGGCAGCCATCGCTGTGCCCTGGTCGTAGGCACGGAAGTTTTCTCGCGCATCCTCGATTGGAATGATCGTGCCACCTGCGTATTGTTTGGCGATGGCGCCGGCGCTGCCATACTCGAAGCCAGCAATACGCCGGGTTTGCTGTCCAGTGCACTGCATGCCGATGGCAGTCATCACGGCATACTCTCGGTGCCGGGCAATGTGTGTGGCGGTGAGGTGGTCGGCTCGCCTTTTGTGCAAATGGATGGCCAGGCGGTGTTCAAATTCGCCGTCAAGGTGCTGTCGGACGTCGCTCGTGAAGCAATCGAACTCGCCGGTGTGCAACAGGAAGACATCGATTGGCTGGTGCCCCATCAGGCCAATATTCGCATTATTCAATCCACTGCCAAAAAGCTCGGGCTGCCGATGGAAAAAGTTATCACAACTGTTGCCGAGCACGGCAACACCTCGGCGGCGTCCATTCCTTTGGCATTGGACCTTGCCGTGCGTGATGGTCGTATTCGTCGCGGCGATACGCTGCTGCTTGAAGGGGTGGGCGGCGGCTTCACCTGGGGCGCGGTTGTCCTTAAGTTTTGAGCAATCGTATGACTATGAAATTCGCTCTCGTTTTTCCGGGGCAAGGATCACAAGCGCTCGGCATGATGCAGGCCTATGGCGACAGTCCGATCATTCGCCGGACCTTCGACGAAGCCTCCTCATCGCTGGGGCGGGATTTGTGGCAACTCGTCACCGAAGGTCCGGCTGACGCACTGAATCAGACGGTGAATACGCAGCCCCTAATGCTCACTGCGGGGGTTGCCGCTTACCGCTTGTGGCAGGAGAAGGGCGGCAGTAAGCCAGCCGTGGTGGCCGGTCATAGCCTGGGTGAATACGCTGCGCTGGTGGCTGCCGGCGTACTGGCTTTTACCGATGCAGTGCCGCTCGTCGAGTTGCGCGCGCGCGCCATGCAGGAAGCCGTGCCGGCGGGCGAGGGTGCAATGGCCGCCATCCTCGGCCTCGACGCGCAAACAGTCAAAGCAGCGTGCGCGGAAAGTGCGCAAGGTCAGGTGGTCGAGGCCGTGAATTTCAATGCCCCAGAGCAGATTGTCATCGCCGGACACGCCTCCGCGGTGCAGCGCGCCGCCGAGGCGCTCAAGGCCAAAGGCGCCAAACGTGCCGTGATGCTGCCGGTGTCGGCACCTTTCCACTGCTCGCTGATGCTGCCGGCCGCGGAGCGGCTCAAAGCGCGCCTCACCGACGTCGTTTTTCATGCGCCGCAGATTCCGGTATTGAACAATGTCGATGTCGCGGCGCTGATCGAGCCACAGCAGATCAAGGATGCGCTGGTACGCCAGGCAGCAGCCCCGGTACGCTGGGTGGAAACCATGCAAGCTATGGCGGCGTTGGGTGTCACCGATGTGTATGAATGCGGGCCGGGAAAAGTGCTTGCCGGCTTGGTAAAGCGCTGTGCAGCTGGATTAGTGGGCAGCGCCATGGCCGACCTCCCGGGAATCGAAGTGGCGCTGGCCGCGACTCAAGCCTAAGGAGTTATTGCATGCTGAAAGGACAGATCGCCTTGGTAACGGGCGCCACACGCGGCATTGGGCGCGCCATCGCTTTGGAACTGGGCGCACAAGGCGCAACCGTGATCGGTACCGCTACCACGCTCGCCGGTGCGGCCAGCATACAGACGACACTGGCCGCTGCTCACGTCGCCGGTCTCGGTACGATGGTGGATGTTTGCGATACCAACGCCATTAACGCCCTGATCGCCGAAATCGAAGATAAATACGGTGCGGTCTCGATCTTGGTGAACAACGCCGGCATCACGCGCGACAATCTGGCCATGCGCATGAAAGATGAGGAGTGGGACGCGGTGCTAGACACCAATCTGAAGGCGGTGTTCCACCTCTCCAAAGCCGTCATGCGCGGCATGATAAAAGCGCGTAACGGCCGCATCATCAATATTTCGTCGGTTGTCGGCAGTTCAGGGAACCCCGGTCAGGCCAACTATGCGGCTGCCAAAGCCGGCGTGGAAGGCATGAGTCGCGCCTTGGCGCGCGAGTTGGCGAGCCGCAATATCACCGTCAATTGCGTCGCGCCTGGGTTTATCGACACTGACATGACAGATGCTTTGTCCGAGCCTCTGCGCGACGCCTTGCTGACGCAAATTCCGCTAGGGCGGTTGGGTAGTACCGAAGAAATCTCCGCCGCCGTCCTGTTTCTGGCATCGCCGCGCGCCGGCTATATCACGGGTACCACGCTGCACGTCAATGGCGGCATGTACATGGGCTAATTCATAGTTTGGTCGGGCATGGCGTTTCTGCTAAAATGACCCGGTTTTTTTACTCGTCAAAACCCGCTTACAGGGGGAAGGAGCAATATGGAAAACATCGAACAACGCGTCAAGAAAATTGTCGCCGAGCAGTTGGGCGTTAATGAGTCGGAAATCAAGAACGAATCCTCGTTCGTAGATGACCTCGGCGCCGATTCGTTGGACACCGTTGAACTGGTGATGGCGCTCGAAGAAGAGTTCGAGTGCGAAATCCCCGACGAAGAAGCTGAAAAGATCACCAACGTTCAACAAGCCATTGACTACGTCAATACGCATCTCAAGAAGTAAGCGTAGTAAACACATTTTCAAACGCAGCAGGAGTATCACGACTTGACGCGCCGCAGGGTAGTGGTCACCGGCCTAGGGGCGATTTCGCCACTCGGTAATTCCGTGGCTGAAACTTGGTCGAACATCGTCGCCGGCAAAAGCGGTATAGCTACGATTACCCGGTTCGACGCGTCGGATTTCAAGTCGCGCATCGCCGGCGAAGTCAAAGGTTTTGACGTTGGTGCCTACCTGACGCCCAAAGAGTCGCGCCGTATGGATGTTTTCATCCATTACGGCATGGCGGCGGGCGTACAGGCAATCCGGGATTCCGGTTTGACGGTGACGGCGGAAAATGCTGATCGCATCGGCGTCAACATCGGCTCGGGCATCGGCGGCCTGCCGATGATCGAGGATACGCACAACGATTTTCTCGGCGGTGGCCCGCGTAAAATTTCGCCATTCTTCATTCCCGGCACCATCATCAACATGATCTCGGGCAATCTGTCGATCATGTTCGGGCTGAAGGGACCTAATTTGTCGGTAGTTACGGCCTGCACGACGGGCTTGCACGCCATAGGCACCAGTTTTCGCATGATCCAGTACGGCGATGCCGATGCCATGGTCTGCGGCGGGGCGGAGTCGACGATCACGCGCCTGGCGATCGGTGGCTTTGCGTCGGCACAGGCGCTGTCTACGCGCAACGACGATCCGGCGACGGCGAGTCGGCCATGGGACAAGGGTCGAGATGGCTTTGTGATGGGCGAGGGCGCCGGCGTGGTCGTACTGGAAGAATACGAGCATGCCAAAGCCCGTGGCGCCAGGATTTACGCCGAATTGGTCGGATTTGGTATGAGTGGCGACGCTTTCCACATGACGGCGCCGGATACCGACGGCCCCCGTCGCAGCATGGTGAATGCATTGCGCGACGCCGGGATCAATCCCGATCAGGTGCAATACATCAACGCCCATGGCACGTCGACCCCGTTGGGCGACAAAAACGAGACGGACGCCATCAAGCTCGCCTTTGGCGAGGCCGCCCGAAAGCTGGTGGTCAATTCGACAAAGTCCATGACTGGACATTTGCTGGGTGGCGCGGGTGGCCTTGAATCGCTACTGACCGTACTCGCGGTCTATAACCAGATATCGCCGCCGACCATCAATATTTTCGAGCAGGATCCGGAGTGCGATCTCGATTACTGCGCCAATGTGGCGCGCGATCTCAACATCGATATTGCTATCAAGAATAACTTCGGCTTCGGTGGCACCAACGGCACGCTCGCCTTCAAGCGGATCTAATTCCATTTCCAAATCAACCGTGACTTTGTTGACTTCGCCTTGCCGTGCTAAATGCACTGTCTGCGGCTTGTCTTCGCGTCACACTTGATTTGGAAATGGAAGATGCGACTCGCCCCCGGATGCAATTCCCGCTCCGGCTTATTCTTCGCCCGTCACGTCAGTTGATGTTTTGCCTAGCGTCGTTTCATGGCGCGGCGATAGGCAGTTTGCTTACCCTGGATGTGACGTGGACGCTCAAGCTCTTGCTCGCCGGTGGCGTGACACTCTCCGCCTGGTTCAGTATCCGACGTTATGCCTGGCTAAGCGATGCCGCCTCCATACGCGATCTGAGCTTTACTGCCGACGGTATGGTTCATTGCCGGCTGGGTGTTCGCGCCACGGAATCCTTTACCTGTGCGATTTCGCCGCACAGCACGGCCTTACCCTGGCTGGCAGTCATCTTGCTGAAATCACCGCATCGGTGGCGCTTGCGTCCTGTGGTGGTGCTGCCCGACGCCTTGTCCGAAGACGACTTTCGCGCCTTGCGCATCTGGCTGCGCTGGAAGGCCGATACTGTTGATAAGGTCGGATCTAACGACGCGTGAGGCTGTTGCGCAATATAGTGTTGCGCGCGGTAGGTAGGATATTCGGGTAATCACGGCTGAAGTGCAGGCCGCGGCTTTCGTGACGGCGTTGCGCACAGCGCACAATGAGATCCGCCGTGAGCACGAGATTGCGTAGCTCGATCAAGTCGTTGCTGACGCGGAAGTGGGCGTAGTACTCGTCGATCTCACTCTCTAGCAAGCGAATGCGATGACGCGCCCGTTCCAAGCGCTTGTTGGTGCGTACGATGCCGACGTAGTCCCACATGAAGCGACGCAGCTCATCCCAGTTGTGCGACAGCACGATTTCTTCATCGGCATCGGTGACGCGACTTTCGTCCCAGGGCGGGAGTTCGGGCATCGTCCGCTTGGGCGCGGCGAGGATGTCTTCGGCGGCCGCTTTGGAAAACACCAAGCATTCGAGCAGCGAGTTACTGGCGAGGCGATTGGCGCCGTGCAAGCCAGTGAAAGCCGTCTCACCCACGGCGTACAGGCCGGGCATATCGGTGCGTGCGGCAAGGTCGACGACCACGCCGCCGCAGGCATAGTGCGCCGCTGGCACAACCGGGATGGGCTGTTTGGTGATGTCTATCCCAAGTTCCAGGCAACGCGCATGAATGGTCGGGAAGTGTTCAATAAGGAAGTTGGCTGGCTTGTGCGTCATGTCCAGATAGACGCAATCCAAACCGCGCTTTTTCATTTCGAAGTCGATGGCGCGCGCCACCACATCTCGCGGCGCCAGTTCGGCGCGTGAATCATGTGCCGGCATAAAGCGCGTGCCGTCGGGCAACCGCAACACGCCGCCCTCGCCGCGCATGGCTTCGGTAATCAGGAAGGTCTTGGCATGCGGGTGATACAGGCAGGTCGGGTGGAACTGCACGAACTCCATATTGGCAACTCGGCAACCGGCGCGCCAAGCCATGGCGATACCGTCGCCGGTAGCGGTGTCCGGATTGGTCGTGTAGAGATACACCTTGCCGCTGCCGCCAGTGGCCAACACCGTATGCGATGCGGCGAAGGTGACAACGCGATCGGTCCGCTTGTTTAGCACATAGGCCCCCAGGCAGCCTTGCTCGGGCAACTCAAATTTGGCGCCGGCGATCAGGTCGATCGCGATGTGATCTTCGAAGACGTCGATGTTGGGATGAGCCTTGACCTTTTGGGTGAGGGTATCCTGCACCGCCCAGCCAGTCGCATCGGCGACATGGATCACGCGGCGGTGGCTGTGCCCGCCTTCGCGCGTCAGGTGGTAGCCGGTCACTGAGTCATCGCGTGTAAATGGCACGCCCTGCTGGATCAGCCAGTCGATAGCCCCTTTGCCGCGCTCGACCACGTAGCGCGTAGTGCGCGCGTTGCAGAGCCCGGCGCCGGCAACCAAGGTGTCATTGACGTGCGCACCGATGGAATCTTGGTCGTCCAGCGCCGCCGCGATACCACCTTGGGCGCGGCTGCTAGCGCCATCTTCCAGCCCGCGCTTGGTCACCAAAGCGACTTTTTTTTGGTCTGCCAATTGCAGCGCCAAGGATTGACCCGCCAAGCCGCTACCAAGTATAAGAACGTCGTATGCCTGCACTGAATCTGGGGAGAGCGAGGAAGAAGAAAATGGTGAGGGCACAAATATACCACGCGCCAAATCACCAACATTACGCAAGAACACGTACAGCGCACAGACAGATGAACTATTTCACCAGTGGATGGTCTGTCTGGTGACGGTTGGCCGCGCGGCGCAGACCAGACTGCTTCAGTAATGCTTGGTTTATACTGCGGCACCCGGTATTACCTATGCCGGGCTCAATCAAACCTTAAAAAATAGCCGCCGGTATGGGAGAACGGGAAGTAGACCAGCAATTGGTCGCTCGCGTGCAGCGAGGCGATCAGCAGGCGTTCGGGCTGCTTGTGTCCAAGTATCAGCGCAAGCTGTTACGTTTGTTGTCGCGGTTTATTCGCGATCCGGCCGAGGTGGAGGATGTGGCGCAGGAGACATTTATCAAGGCCTACCGCGCCTTGCCTGCATTCCGCGGGGACAGTGCGTTTTACACCTGGCTCTATCGCATTGGGGTCAATACCGCCAAGAATTATCTGGTATCCCAAGGCCGGCGCGCGCCGACGACAACGGAGTACGACGCCGAAGAAGCCGAAACCTTCGACGAAGGCGAGCAGTTGCGGGACAACAATACGCCAGAGCGCCTGCTGCAGTCCAAGCAGGTTGGGGAAACGGTGAATGCGGCGATGGACGCCTTGCCGGAGGAATTGCGCACAGCCATCATGCTGCGCGAAATCGAAGGCTTGAGTTATGAGGAAATCGCTGACGTGATGAACTGTCCGATAGGCACGGTTAGGTCGAGAATCTTCCGAGCGCGTGAAGCGATTTCAGAAAAGTTGAGGCCGTTGCTCGATACGGCTCCTGATGCGAGGTGGTAGCGATGAAAGCAGAGATTTCCGCACTTCTGGACGACGAACTGGATGCCTACTCCGCTGATCGCGCGCTCGATGCGCTGCAACGCGACGGTGCGCTTAGGGACTCCTGGCAGACCTATCACGTGATTGGCGATGCGCTGCGGCGCGCACCCGAATTCTCGCCGGGTTTTTCTGCAAGGTTGGCGGCGCGTATCGCGCAGGAACCAGTGGTACTGGCGCCCGGCGCGATGACGTCACAGAAACGAAGCCCCATGCGCTATGCCTTACCGCTGGCAGCATCAGTGATGGGTACGGCTGCGGTCGGGTGGGTGGCGCAGTCACTCAACAATCCGCTATCCACCCAACTGAGTGCCGCCCGCTTGACCATGCAACCCGCACCGCTTGCCGCTGTCTCGTTGCCGGCGGTTAAGAACGATGCGTTGAAAGAGTATCTCGTCGCCCATCAGGCCTACTCACCCAGTGGGCGCATGCAAAGCATCGCACCTTACGTACGTACGGTTTCCGAGATTCACCAGGGCGGCAGGCAATGAGTCGTGCGCTGGCACTACTGGCCTTGAGCGCTTCCCTCTCCCTGCCAGCGTACGCTCAACAACAACTTGATGCGGCCGCCTGGTTGCAAAAAATGGTGGTTGCGGCGCAGAAGCTGAACTACACCGGCACTTTCACTTATCAAAGCGGCGGTAGTGCCGAAACCTCGCGCATCACGCATGTGGTGGCCGCAAACGGCGAACAGGAAAAACTCGAAGTGCTGGACGGCAGTCCGCGCGAAGTACTGAGAACCAATGACGAGGTGAGATGCTTTTTGCCAGAAGACAAGACGGTCATTATCGAGCGGCGCTGGCAGTACAAGGGCTTTCCTGCACTTTTGCCATCCTCGTTTGGCGGTCTGGGCGAGTACTACAAAATTCACAAAGGCGAGCTATCCCGTGTGGCGGGTTTGGAAAGTCAGTTGATCATCCTGGAGCCGCGCGATGCGCTGCGATACGGCCACCTCTTCTGGGCCGATACCAATTCGGGACTGTTGCTAAAGGCACGCATGGTTGATGAGCGCAACGACACGATAGAACAGTTCGCCTTCAGCCAGGTGCAGATCGGGGGAACGATCAATCGCGACCTACTCAAATCGAGGTTCGCCGAGCAAAGCACCCATTGGCGCGTGCAAAACGCGCATGCCGCAGAGACCTTGCCGGCGGGCGGCGACTGGGTGTTCAAGACGCAATTACCTGGTTTTCGGAAAAGCGCAGGGATGAAACGCCAGACTGCGCGAGCGGGCGTCGAGGCTGCGCATTTCGTCTTTTCGGATGGACTTGCATCCATTTCAGTCTTCATAGAGCCGCTGGCAGAAGGCGACGTGAGACCCGGGCCGGCGACTTACTCCGCAGGCGCCATCAATGTCTATAAACGTACGTTGGGCAACAACCTGATTACCATTTTGGGCGAAGTGCCACCGGCCACCCTGAAGCGGCTTGGGGAAGGCATAGAACCCAGGAAAAAGTAGTTCTGATGTAGTTCTATTTTTTTACGAGGCAAGTCGATGATACGGAACTTTATATTTGTAGTATTTTTTTCTCTGCTGGCGCTCAACGCCGGTGCACAAGGCAAGGATCTGCCGGACTTCACGGATCTCATCGAAAAAAGCGGACCGGCGGTAGTGAATATCAGCACCACGCAGACCGTACGTGCCAATCGCATGTTTCCGCAAATGCCGGACATGGATGAAGATGATCCCGCCTTCGATTTCTTCCGCCGCTTCATGCCCAGACAGCCAGGTGGCCCAGGTGGGCCGCCGCGCGAACTTCAGAGCAAATCGCTGGGTTCGGGCTTCATTATCAGCGCCGATGGTTACGTGATGACCAACGCGCATGTCGTTGATGCAGCCGATGAGGTGGTCGTCAAACTCAGCGATAAGCGCGAATACAAGGCCAAGGTCATAGGTACCGACAAGCGCACCGATATCGCGCTGATCAAGATCGAAGCGCTAGGCTTACCCAAGGTGACGCTGGGCGATCCAAATAAACTCAAGGTAGGCGAGTGGGTTTTGGCGATTGGCTCCCCGTTCGGCTTTGATAGCTCGGCAACGGCCGGCATTGTCAGCGCCAAGGGCCGCTCGTTGCCACAGGAAAACTACGTCCCCTTCATTCAAACCGATGCAGCCATCAATCCGGGCAACTCGGGCGGACCACTATTCAACCTGCGCGGCGAAGTCGTGGGCATCAATTCGCAAATCTATAGCCGCACCGGCGGTTATATGGGCTTGGCCTTCGCCATTCCCATAGATGTGGCCATGGAAGTGCAAACCCAGCTACGTGCCACGGGACACGTCCGCCGTGGTCGCATCGGTGTCGTGATCCAGGAAGTGACCAAGGAGCTGGCCGATTCATTTGGCCTCTCCAAAGCTTCCGGCGCGCTGGTCAACGCCGTGGAGAAAGGTGGGCCGGCGGAGAAAGCGGGCGTCGAGCCGGGCGACGTGATCTTGAAGTTCGATGGCAAAGCCATCAATGCCTCCAGCGACTTGCCGCGTATCGTTGGGGCCACGCACCCGGGCGGCAAGTCGACGCTGCAAGTTTGGCGCAAAGGAAGCGCCAAAGATTTGACCGTCACGGTCGCGGAAATTCCTGAAGAGAAAACCACAATCGCACGTGGTCCGAAGTCCAGCAAGCCGGCGGAAGCAACGCCCAACAAGATAGGCCTGGTGTTGAGCGAGCTGACTGCGGAACAGAAGAAGGAACTCAAGGTCGGTGGTGGTGTTGTCGTCGAAGAGGTGCGCGGTAGCGCGGTACGCGCGGAACTGCGTCCAGGCGACGTCATCCTTGGGCTGGTGCAAAAAGGTGTCAGCACCGACGTGAAATCGGTGGAACAGTTCAACAAGCAGTTGGCACAACTGGATAAGAATGCCACGGTCACGCTGCTGGTGCGCCGAGGCGAGATGCAGACCTACATCACCTTGCGCAACGTGGCTGACAAGTGACGCAAGAAACGAAGCGAGAAGAGCGGTTGCTGACGGTTTATAGCCGCGCTTGGTGTCATCTATGTGACGACATGTTGGCTGCTTTGCAGCCGTTGCAGGAGGAATTCGGTTACGGCCTCAATGTGATTGATGTGGACGAGCGGCCGGAGTTCGAGGCACGCTTCGGCGAGCGTGTTCCGGTGTTGGTGGTTGATGGACGGGAACTCTGCCAATATCGTCTCGACGCGCCGGCTGTTCGTGCTTATTTACTGAATCTACGGTAAAATTCCGCCTTTCCGAACGCCACCAAAATACCATCAAGGGGTGCTTTACGGCACCCTTTTTTATTTATGCAGCATATCCGAAATTTTTCCATCATCGCGCACATCGACCACGGCAAGTCGACGCTGGCAGACCGTATCATTCAGTTGTGCGGCGGCTTGTCCGAGCGCGAGATGGAGGCCCAGGTGCTCGATTCGATGGACATCGAACGCGAGCGCGGCATCACCATCAAGGCCCAAACGGCCGCCTTGCAATACCGCGCACGCGATGGCAAAACTTACAACCTGAATCTGATCGACACGCCCGGCCACGTGGACTTTTCCTACGAAGTGTCGCGCTCGCTGGCAGCCTGCGAGGGTGCGCTACTGGTGGTCGATGCGTCACAGGGCGTCGAGGCGCAAACCGTCGCCAACTGCTACACGGCGCTGGAGCAGGGCGTCGAAGTGGTGCCGGTGCTCAACAAAATTGACCTGCCGGCCGCCGACCCCGAGCGCGCCCGCCAGGAAATCGAGGATGTCATTGGCATCGATGCCACGGAGGCGGTGTTGTCCAGCGCCAAAACCGGCTTGGGCGTGGAGGACATACTCGAAGCCATCATAGTTCGCATCCCAGCGCCCAAAGGCAGCCCGGATGCGCCGCTCAAGGCGCTGATTATCGACTCTTGGTTCGACAACTATGTTGGGGTGGTCATGTTGGTGCGTGTGGTCGATGGCGTGCTGAGTCCCAAAGACAAGCTAATGTTCATGTCGACCGGCGCCCAATATCTCTGCGAGCAGGTGGGCGTGTTTACGCCCAAGTCATTGTCGCGCAGCGCCTTGTCGGCTGGCGAAGTGGGTTTCATCATCGCCGGCATCAAGGAACTGCAAGCCGCCAAGGTTGGCGATACGATCACTCGCGCCGATCGGCCAGCGGCTGAAGCGCTGCCTGGCTTCAAGGAAATCAAGCCGCAGGTGTTTGCCGGCCTTTATCCTATCGAAGCCAACCAGTACGATAATCTGCGCGATGCCCTCGAGAAACTCAAACTCAACGACGCCTCGCTGCACTACGAACCCGAAGTATCGCAAGCCTTGGGCTTTGGCTTTCGCTGCGGTTTTTTGGGCCTGCTGCACATGGAGATCGTGCAGGAACGCTTGGAACGCGAATATGACATGGATCTCATCACTACCGCACCGACGGTGGTCTATGAGGTGGTCATGCGCGATGGCACGGTGCTGACGGTCGAAAATCCGTCGAAGTTGCCTGATCCTTCGAAAATCGAGGACATCCGCGAACCGATTATCACCACCACCATTTTCGTGCCGCAAGACTATCTGGGTGCTGTGATCACGCTTTGTGAGCAAAAGCGCGGTTCGCAGGTCAATATGCAGTACCACGGTCGGCAAGTGATGTTGACTTACGACATGCCCATGGCCGAAGTTGTCATGGATTTTTTCGACAAACTTAAGTCGGTATCACGCGGCTATGCGTCGCTGGATTACGATTTCAAGGAATATCGCTCGGCCGATGTGGTGAAACTCGACATCCTCATCAATAGCGAACGGGTCGACGCCTTGTCGGTAATCGGCCATCGCGCTAACGCACCTTACCGCGGCCGCGAGCTGGCGGCAAAAATGCGCGAACTGATTCCGCGCCAGATGTACGACGTGGCTATTCAAGCGGCCATCGGCGCGCATATTATTGCGCGGGAAAACATCAAGGCTTTGCGTAAAAACGTGCTGGCAAAATGTTACGGTGGTGATATCTCACGCAAGCGCAAACTGCTGGAAAAACAGAAAGCGGGCAAAAAGCGCATGAAGCAGGTCGGCAACGTGGAAATTCCGCAAGAAGCCTTTCTGGCGGTGCTGCGCGTGGACTCCAAATAGGGGAATGGATTTGAATTTCGCTTTGATACTGTTGCTACTTACCCTGGCCACCGGTGCAATCTGGCTGTTCGACGTGGTCGTCATGCGCAAACGCCGCGCACCCGATGCCAAAGAACCCTGGTGGGTGGAATACGGCGCAAGCTTTTTTCCCGTCATACTGGCGGTCTTCCTGTTGCGCTCCTTCCTTATGGAGCCATTCAAGATTCCGTCCGGTTCCATGATTCCCACCTTATTGGTGGGCGACTTCATCCTCGTTAACAAGTACACCTACGGCATCCGTCTGCCGGTCATCAACAAGAAGGTGATCGAGCTCGGCAAGCCGCAGCGTGGCGACGTGATGGTCTTCCGCTATCCGGAAGACCCTACTCTGGATTACATCAAGCGCGTGGTCGGCCTGCCTGGCGACAAGGTTGCTTATCAGAACAAGCGTCTGTTCATCAACGGCGAAGAAGTCAAAACGGAGCGAGACAAGGACTACCTGCACCCGGAAAGACTCTATTACCAGGCGCGCTATACAGAGAAGTTGGGCGACGTGGAGCACAGCATTCTGCTCGACAATGATGTGCCGGCCTTTGTCAGCCAGCCCATGCAGTTCCCCCAGCGCGACAAATGCATCTACAATAGCTCGGGCGTGGTATGCGAAGTACCACCGGGCCATTACTTCATGATGGGTGACAATCGCGATGCCAGTAGCGACAGCCGGATATGGGGCTTCGTGCCGGAGGAAAACATAGTCGGTAAGGCTTTTTTGATCTGGTTCAACTTCGGTGACTTGCGGCGTATAGGCAGCTTCAAGTAAGGGGGAATGATGAAAAATCAGAAAGGCTTGAGCTTGATTGGCCTGATGTTAGTGGGCGCAGTGGTGATTGGCGTGGCTATCGTAGGTATGAAGGTAGTACCGTCGGCCATTGAATATTTCACCATCCAGAAGAACATCAAGAAGATAGCCAGCAGCAGTCCGCCCGGTAGTTCCGTGGCAGAGATCAAGAAGGCCTATATTGCATCCTCCACCATTGATGACACCTCCAGCATAGGGCCTGAAGACTTGGAGGTGTCCAAGGAGGGCAATGAGATTGTCATCAGCTTTTCCTATTCCAAAAAAATACCCCTTGCCGGTAATGTGAGTCTCGTCATCGACTATGCCGGCAGCAGCGCATCTAACCAACGCGCGCTCGTCGACTGATTCCGTATTTGAATGCAACTACCGGCGATCGAACGTGCGATCGGTTACGTTTTCACCAGCCGAGACTGCCTGCAACAGGCTTTGACGCATCGCAGTTTTGGCGCCAAGCATAACGAGCGGCTGGAGTTTCTTGGCGACAGCGTGCTGAACTGTGTCATCGCCGAGACCCTCTACGAACGCTACGGCGACGTGCGGGAGGGCGACCTTTCTCGCTTGCGCGCCAATCTGGTTCGACAGGAAACCTTGTTTGAAATCGCCCAAGGGTTAAGCCTAGGCGAGCAGCTCCGCTTGGGCGAAGGCGAGCTGAAGAGTGGTGGTTTTCGTCGTCCATCTATACTCGCCGATGCGCTTGAAGCGGTGATAGGCGCCGTGTTCCAGGATGGCGGTTTCGAGCGCGCGCGAGAGGTCATATTAAATCTTTATACTGCACATCTTGCCCGGCTGGACCCTAGCCGTTCCGGCAAGGATGCAAAAACGGTATTGCAGGAGTATTTACAAGGCCGTCACATGCAATTGCCGCAATACCTATTGCGTAACACGCGCGGTGAGGCGCATGCCCAGGAGTTCGAAGTGGATTGCAACATCGTGGATATCGGCATCACATCAACCGGGCGAGGCGCCAGCCGGCGCATGGCCGAACAAGAGGCCGCCAAACAAGCTTTGGAGCGGATCGGCGCGCAATGACCGACACCTCCCCCGACTACCGTTGCGGCTACGTTGCCATCGTCGGGCGGCCCAATGTGGGCAAATCCACGCTTTTGAACCGCCTCGTCGGCCAAAAGATCAGCATCGTTTCACGCAAGGCCCAGACGACACGCCATCGCATCAACGGCGTCCTGACCACGACCGAACATCAGTTTATATTCGTCGACACCCCCGGTTTTCAGACCACGCACAAAAACGAACTGAATCGCCTCATGAACCGCAGCGTGACGCAAACGCTGGCCGACGTCGATGTCGTGTTTTTTATGGTGGAGGCCGGCCGGTTCGGCGATGCCGACCGCAGCTTGCTGCCGCTGTTGCCGACAGACAGACCGGTCATCCTGGTCATCAACAAAATAGATCAAATCAAGGACAAAGCTGCATTGCTGCCATTCATTGCGGAATTGTCTGCCCTACATGCTTACGCCGAGGTGGTGCCTGTCAGTGCCGACCGTGGCATCGGCGACAAGGAGCTAATCAAGGCCGCCGGCAGCTATTTACCGTTGGGTGCACCGCTGTTCGACGAGGATGAGATCACTGATCGCAGCGAGCGATTTCTTACCGCCGAATTTCTGCGGGAAAAATTGTTTCGCCGGCTCGGTGACGAGTTGCCTTACGGCATGACCGTTGAGATCGAGCGCTTCCAGACGGAAGGTAATTTGCGACACATCAACGCCGCCATAATCGTCGACAAGCCAGGGCACAAAGGTATCGTCATCGGCAAAGGCGGCGAGCAGTTGAAAGCCATTGCCAGCGAAGCGCGGCACGACCTTGAAACACTATTCGGCGGAAAAGTGTTTCTCGAAGTCTGGGTCAAGGTCAAGAGCGGCTGGGCCGACGACGAGCGCGCCCTGAAAAGTCTGGGGTACGATTGAGCGATGTCTTCCGGCACCGGCAAAAGCCGCGTCGATGGGCAGGCGGCCTATGTGTTGCACACCTATCCTTTTAGCGAGACCAGTCTCATCGTCGAGGCGTTTAGCTGCCAGCATGGCCGCCTTGCCCTGATGGCGCGCGGCGCGCGTAGGCCGCGCTCTGCGGTACGCGGGCAGCTCATGGCCTTCCAACCGCTCGAACTTGGATGGTTCGGGCAAGGCGAAATGCGCACGCTGGCCAAGGTCGAATGGGTAGGCGGTCAGCCATTGTTGCAAGCTCACGCCTTGCTGCTGGGCTATTACATGAATGAATTGTTGATGAAGCTGTTGCCTCGCGAGGACGCTCATCCGGCCCTCTACGATGCCTATGCCGAGGCACTACGCGCGCTGGCCTTAGGCGATACCAGCCAAGCATCCTTGCGTCGATTTGAAATCAGCCTGCTGCGGGAACTGGGTTACGGTTTGACCCTGGACGTGGAAGCGGGCAGTGAACATCCCGTGGAAGCGGACAGCCACTACATCTGGGTCATCGAGCGCGGTCCCGTCGAAGCTGGCTCACCATCGGCCGACACGCCCGTATTCACCGGCCGCGCGTTGCTTGCCATGGCGAACGACGACTTCAACGAGCCGGAGACGTTGGCGCAAGCCAAACAATTGATGCGCATGTTGATTCACCACTATCTCGGCGGTCAGCCCTTGAGCTCGCGCCGAGTCTTCAAGGAGTTGCAGGAATTGTGATTGAGTTGGGCGTCAATATCGACCACGTCGCTACGTTGCGGCAGGCGCGCGGCACGAGCTATCCCGATCCATTGCGCGCCGCGCTGCTGGCGGAGGAGAGTGGGGCGGACCTCATCACCCTGCATATGCGCGAAGACCGACGTCATATTCAGGAACACGATGTCGTGGCAATACGCGGTCAGATCAAAACGCGCATGAATCTTGAAGCAGCGGTCACCGACGAAATGATTGCATTTGCTCTGCGCATCCAGCCGCAGGATGTTTGCTTGGTGCCAGAGCGCCGGCAGGAGCTGACCACCGAAGGCGGCCTTGATGTGGTGGGCGCATTTGAGCGCGTACGTACGGCTTGTGCTCAACTCGCCGCTGCGGGAATACGCGTCTCGCTTTTTATCGATGCCGACACTGCACAGATCAAAGCCGCGCAAGCATGCGGTGCGCCGGTCATCGAAATTCATACCGGACGTTATGCTGAAGCCCAGAATGCCGATGAAGTGCGCGCGGAACTGATGCGGATTGCCGCCGCCGCCAAGTTCGCCCAAGGGCTGGGCTTCCGCGTCAACGCCGGGCACGGTCTGCACTACGAGAATGTTTCCGCCATCGCCGCCATGCCGGAATTCTCCGAGCTCAACATCGGCCACGCAATCGTGGCTGAAGCCGTGTTTTGCGGCTGGGGCGATGCAGTGCGACGCATGAAGCAAATCATGCTCAAGGCACGCCAACCATGATCTACGGCATCGGTACCGACATCGTGGTGATAGAACGTCTGGAGCGTTTAATCGAAGGACACGCCAGGCGTACGGCCGAAAAAATTCTTGCGTCGTCCGAACTGTCGGCTTACGACTTGGCGCCGCGGCAGGCCGCCTACCTGGCCAAGCGCTTCGCCGCCAAAGAAGCCTTGGGCAAAGCGCTGGGCCTGGGACTGCGGGCGCCGGCCACGCTGCATAACATCGCCATCGTCCATGACGACATTGGCCGCCCCAGCTTCGATTGCGCGCCGCCTTTAGCCGCTTGGCTTGCCGAACGCAGCTTGGTGCTCCACCTTAGTATCAGCGACGAAGCCGGCACAGCCATTGCCTTTGTCATCGCCGAACAACGCGAAGCGGCGCCAACATGAGCATTAATCTGCCGCTCGGCCCGGTCATGCTCGATGTGGAGGGCCCACGTCTGACCACTGAAGAGCGCGCCTTGCTCGCCCATCCACTAGTCGGCGGTGTCATTCTCTTTACGCGAAATTTCGAATCGGCCGAGCAAGTTTGCGCACTCACGGCGGACATTCATGCCGTGCGCCAGCCGCCTTTGCTCGTCGCGGTAGACCATGAAGGCGGGCGCGTGCAACGTTTTCGCGATGGCTACACGCGGCTACCCGCCATGCGCCAGCTCGGCGACTTGCACGAGCGCGATGCGGCACTGGCTAAAGGAACCACCGAAGCGCTGGGATTTGTGCTTGCTGCGGAACTGCGCGCCTCCGGCGTCGATCTGAGCTTCACACCTGTGTTGGATCTCGATTACGGCCGCAGCACCGTCATCGGCAACCGCGCATTTCACCGCGACCCCGCCATCGTCACGGAACTGGCGACCGACTTGATCGCCGGCTTAGGCCGCGCCGGTATGGCGAATGCCGGCAAGCATTTTCCGGGGCACGGCTACGTTGCCGCCGATTCGCACCTTGCCGTACCCGTTGATAGTCGTACCAAGCTGGAACTGGCCGAGGACATGGCCCCCTACCGCGAGCACCAGCGCATCGGGTTGGCTGCGGTCATGCCGGCGCATGTGATCTACGATCAAATCGACAGCCGACCGGCTGGCTTTTCGCCGTATTGGCTAAAGCAAGTATTACGTGGCGAGTTGCGCTTCGATGGTGTGATTTTCAGCGACGACTTGAGCATGGAAGGCGCCAGCGTCGCCGGCGGCATCGTCGAACGCGCCCAAGCGGCGGTCTCGGCGGGCTGCGATATGGTGCTGGTCTGCAACAATGCGCCCTCAGCCCGGCAACTGCTGAGCGAATGGCGGCCGGAATTTCAGGCCGCCAGCGCCGCCCGCTTGCAATCGCTGTTGCCCACATTGCCCGCGCTATCTTGGTTTGCTTTACGCGCTGATGAAGCCTACCTTCAGGCCGTAGCAATGCTTAAATCGTTGGAAGGATAGTGGCTCTACACGCATCAAATCTGCCGTTGCTGGAATGCCGCGCCTGCCCGCGGCTGGCGGGCTTTCTTGAAAACATCCGCAGCGAGCGGCCCGACTATCATGCTTTACCCGTCGTGCCCTTCGGCGATCCCAAGGCGCGCCTTTTGATTGTCGGCCTGGCGCCCGGCATGCACGGCGCTAACCGCACCGGCAGGCCATTCACGGGCGACCACGCCGGTATCCTGCTCTACGCCACGCTGCATCGCTATGGCTTTGCTACCCAGCCAACCTCAGTTTCCGCTGACGACAGCTTGCGCTTGCTGGATTGCCGCATCACCAACGCCGTGAAATGCCTGCCACCGGAAAACAAGCCGGAGACGGGCGAGATCAAGCGCTGCAACGCTTATCTAGCACACGAGCTTCAAACTGCGCCCGAGGCATGCGTCATACTCGCGCTTGGGCAAATCGCACATCAAGCGGTGTTGATGGCGCTGAATCTACGCCGCGCCGAGTACGCCTTTGGCCACGCTGCGCGGCACAGGCTACCGGATGGCCGCATCCTGCACGACAGCTACCATTGCAGCCGCTACAACACCCAGACACGGCGCCTGACGGAAGCCTCTTTCGCCGCCGTCTTCGAAGCCATCCGCGCCGACATCAAGTAGCCATGATAGACAGCAAGGCGCTGATCCAGTCTCTGCCGGAGGAGCCGGGCGTTTATCGTATGCTGAACGCCGCTGGCGATGTGCTCTACGTGGGCAAGGCAAATATCCTCAAGAAGCGCGTCGCTTCCTATTTTCAGAAGACCAACCTCAGTCCGCGCATCAAGCTCATGGTGGGGCAGGTGGCAAAGGTCGAGGTGACCGCAACGCGCTCCGAGGCCGAGGCGCTCATACTCGAGAACAACCTCATCAAAAGCCTGGCGCCGAAATTCAATATTCTGTTTCGTGACGACAAGTCTTACCCCTACATCGCGCTGTCGGCGGATGCTTGCGCACGCATTACTTTCCATCGCGGCGCTTTCGCCAAAGGCGCACGCTATTTCGGCCCCTTTCCTAATGTGCATGCCGTGCGCGAAAGCATCCATTTACTCCAGCGCATTTTTCTGCTGCGTACCTGCGAGAACTCGGTGTTTCAGAACCGCTCGCGGCCTTGCCTGCTGCATCAAATCCATCGTTGCAGCGCGCCCTGCGTAGACCTGATTTCCGCCGATGATTACGGCAAGCAGGTGCATCTGGCTGAGATGTTTCTCAAGGGGCGCCATGGCGAGGTCGTAGACCGCCTCACCGACGCCATGCAGGCCGAAGCCGAGGCCTTGCACTTCGAACAGGCGGCGGCCCTGCGTGACCAGATTCGCGCACTACAGCGTGTGTTGCATAGACAGTACGTCGAAAGCGCCAAGGACACCGATGTCGATATCGTCGCCGCCGTGGCGGAGCAGGGTATGCTGGTGATCAACCACGCTATCGTAAGGGTGGGCCGCCATCTCGGTGACCACGCGCATTTTCCGCAGAATGCCCAAGGCTGCACCGCCACCGACGCCATCACGGCATTTCTTGAGCAGCACTATGCCAACCATCCGGCGCCGCCGCGCATCGTCGTCAATATCGAGGTCCCCGAAGACGGCGAAGCCGCGCTGACATTGATCGCCGGCAAGCGTATCTCCATTTCGCTCGCGCGCAACGAGATGGAACGGGCCTGGGTGACGATGTTGGAAAAAAACGCGCTCCAAGCACTCCAGGCGCAAGCCCAGGCGCGATCCAGCGCCGAAGATCGCCTAGCGCAGTTGCAATTGGTATTGGGCTCGGCCGAGCCACTCAAACGCATCGAGTGCTTCGACATCAGTCACACCATGGGCGAAGCGACCGTGGCCTCCTGCGTGGTCTGTGTTGATGGCGTGATGCGCAATGGCGAGTACCGCCGCTACAACATCGCCGGCATCACACCCGGTGACGACTATGGCGCGATGCGGCAGGTGCTGGCGCGACGCTATGAAAAACTCGCCGCAGGGGAGGGCGTCTGCCCGGACTTGGTTCTCATAGATGGCGGCAAAGGCCAGCTCGGCGTGGCGCGGACCGTGCTGGAAGAACTGGGCCTAGGCAACCTGCCCACCATCGGTGTCGCCAAAGGCGAGGAACGCAAGCCGGGCTTGGAAACGCTGCTGTTATGTAACACCGACGAGCCACTCAATTTGGCCTCGAATCACCCAGCGCTGCACCTGATTCAACAAATCCGCGATGAAGCGCACCGTTTCGCCATCACCGGCCACCGTGCCCGCCGCGCCAAAACGCGCGGGCAATCGCGCCTGGAAGACATACCCGGAGTAGGTGCCGCACGGCGCAAAAAGCTGCTGGCGCAGTTCGGCGGCCTGCAAGGCGTGGTAGCGGCGACCGTCGAAGACCTGTGCCGCGTAGAAGGAATCAGTCGCAAACTGGCCGAACAGATTTACAATCTCCTGCATTAGACGTATTCCTGACTTCGAAGCGATGCCAATCAACATACCAATACTGCTGACCTGGGGCCGCATCGTCATGATTCCCTTGTTTGTGGGGGTATTTTATTTCCCACATCATTGGCTTGCCCCGCACGAACAGAACTTTGCGGCAACGGCGATATTCATTGTCGCCGCGCTCACCGATTGGCTCGACGGCTATCTGGCGCGCTCGCTGGGCCAAACCTCGGCGTTTGGCGCCTTCCTCGATCCCGTCGCCGACAAACTCATGGTCGCCGCAGCTTTGATCATGCTGGTGCAATTGGATCGCGTGGATACAGTGATTGCATTCATCATCATCGGTCGCGAAATCGCCATCTCTGCGCTGCGCGAGTGGATGGCGCAAATCGGCGCTGCGACCAGCGTAGCGGTTTCAATGCTCGGCAAAATCAAGACGGTGAGCCAAATGGTCGCACTCCCCATGCTCTTGTTTCACGATCCCTTGCCCTGGTTTTTACCGCAGCAAGTCGGCTCGTGGCTCATCTATCTCTCTGCGCTGCTGACACTCTGGTCCATGGGTTATTATTTGAAAATGGCTTGGCCGTATATGGCGCAACGCCCTTGACACCTCAGTCGGCGTCGCTATAATGCACGCCTGTTTCGCGGGAATAGCTCAGTTGGTAGAGCGCAACCTTGCCAAGGTTGAGGTCGGGAGTTCGAGCCTCCTTTCCCGCTCCAGAATTCCGGGGGAAAACGAAGTTTCGGCTAAGACGGCACTAAGCGCGTCAATGTCATAGCCCGAAAGACCGTTTTCCCTCTTTCGTTTTATTCGTAGCACTCGTTGGACGCCCGGTCAAACCGCGGCGGGGTAGCAAAGTGGTTATGCAGCGGCCTGCAAAGCCGTCTAGAAGGGTTCGATTCCCTTCCCCGCCTCCAATCTTTCCAGCCCATCGCCCGGATGGCGAAATTGGTAGACGCAAGGGACTTAAAATCCCTCGGCCGCAAGGCCATGCGGGTTCGATTCCCGCTCCGGGCACCATTCCAGCAGTCACTTAGCTTAGTTCGCTTTCCTGCGCTTCTGTACTTCTCGTCGCTGGCGCCCGCTAGTCAATGCGTATGCAAGCATGCC
>Ga0209181_10001221_pt1 | contig 45594 bp, 45 predicted proteins | sample MAT05_FD_187208 | JGI IMG/M metagenome (GOLD analysis project Ga0209181, IMG submission 187208) | Freshwater microbial communities from Lake Fryxell liftoff mats and glacier meltwater in Antarctica - MAT-05 (SPAdes) (version 2) | ecosystem: Environmental > Aquatic > Freshwater > Ice > Liftoff... | reverse complement strand
TGTTCTTCAAGCAGGGCTAATCCGGTGTTAGTGTGCATGCCTCGGATTATCCACGAGCATTGCGCCGGTGTAAGCTTGAAGACTCACGCGGGCAGTTCGACTGCCACAGGAAGCTCCATGGGATCCATCTTTGCGCGACTCTCGGCCGTGTGCCGGCTGGGTGTCGCCATGGCGGCGGCGTGAATCCGGGCGCAGAAGCGATGGCCAGGAGCCCGGCTGACGCCTATACCTGGCTGCCCGGTGGCAACAGCAAGCAACTTTGCCTGCAACCCGCACACCGACGAGGTTCCGTTGGACTTGCGCAAGGGTCCCGCACCGGCGACCCTGGCAGCGGCCCCCGTCGTCATAGTAGTGAACCCTGCCGTGCCGACTACGAGCATGGCCCGGTTCCTCGCCTGCGACCATGCCCGCCGGGGCACGGTGATCACCGAAGCCAACATCAAGGCCGACTGAAATGAACGCACCCTTCACGCCACCGCACCGCGCGCCGGACAGTTCCATCGGCCGCGACACCCCTGACCCGGCCACCCCCAGCGAAGAACGCTGGGGCAGCGACGTCATCGCCGACACCTTGCGCGCGATGAACATCCCCTACCTGGCGCTCAACCCCGGCGCCTCGTTCCGCGGCCTGCACGACAGCCTGGTCAACCACCTGGGCAATTCAGCGCCCGAAATGCTGCTCTGCCTGCACGAGGAAGTGGCGGTGGCCATCGCCCATGGCTACGCCAAGGCCAGCGGCAAGATGATGGGGGTGGTGCTGCATTCCAACGTCGGTCTGATGCACGCGACCATGGCGGTATTCAACGCCTGGTGCGATCGCGCGCCGGTGCTGATGCTGGGGGCCACCGGCCCGTGGGACGCGGCGCGGCGCAGGCCGTGGATCGACTGGATCCACACCACCGCCGACCAGGGCGCGCTGGTGCGCGACTACACCAAGTGGGACAACCAGCCCGGCTCGGTGCCAGCCGCAGTGGAAGCCATGTTACGCGCCGGACAGATCGCGCAGACCGCGCCGTGCGGCCCGGTGTATGTGAACCTGGATGCTGCCCTGCAGGAACAGAAGATGGCCGCGCCCCTGCCGGCGCCGGACGCCGCGCGCTTTGCAGCGCCGCTAGCACCGCCGCCGCGCGCCGCCGATGTGGCGCGCGCCGCCGAGTTGCTGTCGCAGGCGCGGCGTCCGCTGATCCTGTGCGGGCGCATGTCGCGTGACGAGGCTGACTGGAATCGCCGCGTGGCGCTGGCCGAGAAGCTGCAGGCGCAGGTGATCACCGATCTGAAAACCGGCGCCACTTTTCCCACTGCACATGCGCAGCACGTGGGCCCGCCTGGCAACTTCATGTCGCAAGCGGCCTGCGCTGCGCTGCGCCTGGCCGACGTGGTGCTGCTGCTGGATTGGGTGGACCCGGGCGGTGCCTTCAAACAGGCCGGCGGCATCGCGCCCGGCACCCAGGTGATCAACGCCTCGCTGGACAGCCACAGCCACCGCGGCTGGAGCATGGACATGGGCAGCCTGGCGCCGGCGGACGTGTTCATGCTGTGCGAACCGGACGCCGCCGTTGCAGCACTGCTGCCGGCGGTGTTGGCGCGCCCCCCCGGGGCCTGGCCGGCCAGGGCGGCACTCGCCCCTGCGCCGGACGACGACGTGGTGAGCATCCGCGCCGTGGCCGACGCGCTGGCAGAACACGCGCCGGCCGAAGAAATTTGCCTGGTGCGCCTGCCGCTGGGCTGGAACGGCGCCTATCGTGACTTTCATCATCCGCTCGATTACCTCGGTGGGGACGGCGGCGGCGGTGTGGGAGCCGGCCCGGGCAACGTAGTGGGCGCCGCGCTGGCCCTGCGCGGCAGTGCACGCATGGCGGTGGGCATCATCGGCGACGGCGATTTCCTGATGGCCAACACGGCAGTGTGGACGGCGGCGCACTATGGCTTGGGGCTACTGTTGGTGGTGTGCAACAACCATTCGTTCTTCAACGACGAGTTGCACCAGGAACGGGTGGCGAAGGAGCGCAGTCGCCCGGTGGAAAACAAGTGGATCGGCCAGCGCATGAGCGAACCGGTGATCGACATTGCGCAGATGGCGGGATCAATGGGGGCGGAAGCGATCGGCCCGGTGACGCGCGCGCAGGATCTGCGACCGGCCGTAGCGCGCGGACTGGCCGCAGCCCGCGCGGGCAAGGTGTGCGTGATCGATGCGCGCGTCGCGCCGGGCTACGATGCCAACATGAGCGGCGCACCCGCCCCTGCGCTGCACCAGCGCTGAAGCGCAAACGACCAATCCAACCGGAACCTGCCGTGATCGAAGTGTCCTGCTTCTACAGCCTCTCCTCGCCTTGGGCCTACTTCGCCGGGCCGCGCATGGTCGATATCGCCAGGCGCCACCATGCGAAGCTCATTTTCAAGCCCTACGATTTCCAGGCGGTGGTGACGCAGACCGGCGGCGTGCCGCTGCGCACCCGCCCGCCGGCACGCCGCACCTACCACGCGCTGGAACTGGACCGCTGGCGCAAGTACCTCGGCATGCCGATGAACCTGCAGCCGAAGCATTACCCGGAACTGGTGACCGATGCGGACTGGAACAAGCGCCCGGGCTGGATGGTGATCGCCGCGCAGGAGCAGGGCCTGGATGCGGCGCGGCTGTCGCACGCCCTGCTGCGCGCCCTGTGGGCCGAAGAGCGCGATCCCGCACAACCCGAGGTGCGCATCGCGGTGGCCAACCAGAACGGGCTGGATGGCGCGGCGCTGCACGCGGCGGAAACCTCACCTTCCGTGCAGGCGCTCTACCGGCAGTACAGCGACGAGGCGGTGGCGCAGGGGATCTTCGGCGCGCCGATCTTCGTGCTCGACGGCGAGCGCTTCTGGGGCCAGGACCGGCTGGATTTCCTGGACCGGGCGCTGGATGCGAAGCGCATGCGCGAGGCAACGCAATAGAGGTTGAATTGCCTGATAATATAAACTAGATCGTAAACTAGGTAGAACAGCATGTTCCAGGAAATCGGTGCCTTCGACGCAAAAGCAAAACTCTCCGAACTTTTGCGCGAGGTTCGTGAAGGCAAGCGCTACACCATCACCGTACGCGGCGAGCCCGTCGCGGATCTGGTGCCGGCCGGGTCTCGTGCTGCATCGGACGCGTCGGTGGCCGCCGAGGCGATGCGCGCGTTTCCGAAAGTGCGCGGAGTAAGCAGCAAGAAGCTCAATGATTGGGTCGCCGAAGGGCGCAAGTGAACATTGTTATCGATGCTTCGATGGCGCTGGCCTGGGTGTTCCTGCGCCAGAAGCCCGAAGAAGCCCGACTCGCGGACCACCTGCTCCTGACGGTCAACGACAACATCTGGCTGGCGCCGCCCTTGCTGCAACTGGAAATCGCCAATGCACTTCTGGTGGGGGAGCGACGCAAGGCGGTGTCGGAGGCGCAGGTGATCGACTTTCTTCACCGGCTCGACCAATTACCAATCCGTACGGATGTTGAAAAAACGTCAGTCAGGCGCGCCGCTGTCATGGCCCTGGCGCGGCAGCATCGCCTGTCTACCTACGACGCCACCTATCTTGAGCTCGCATTGCGGGCCGGCGCCAGCCTTGCCACGTTTGACACCGCGTTGGCTCGGGCGATGAACGCGGCCGGTGGTAGCGTCTTTCGCATGGCATAACGCCCTCGCATCGATCAGGCTTTCGGCGCTCAGGTAAAGCGCTGCGCCAAGTAGGGCGTGGGGTCGACAAAAGGTGTCTCTCCACCGATCAACTCGGCCAGCATACGCCCGGTCACCGGGCCTAAGGTGAAGCCCTGGTGCGCATGTCCGAAGTTGAACCAAAGCCCGGGATGACGCGGCGCCGCGCCGAGGATAGGCTTCATGTCGGCGGTGCAGGGCCGCGAACCCAACCAGGGATCCGCCTCGACCGGGTGACCAAGCCGCACAAGCTCGCGCGCGGATGCCTCGGCGCGCAGCAGTTGCACAGGCGTGGCGGGCGCGTCCTGGCGGGCGAATTCGGCGCCGGTGGTGATACGCAGGCCGCGCGCCATCGGCGCCAGCAGGGCACCGCGCTCGACATCCAGCACGGGCAAGCCGGGCATCGCCTCGCACGCGTAGTGCCGATGGTAGCCGCGCTTGACGAACAATGGCAGGCGATAGCCCAGGCGTCTGGTCAGAGTGTCGGACCACGGCCCCAGCGCGATGACGGCGTGCGCGGCGCTCACCGTCGCCCGGGCCTGCCCGGTGGCGCCGGTGTCCACGACCCATCCCGCGCCATCGGCGCGCAGGGTCAGCGCATCACCGGTGGCGAAGCTTCCGCCGCGCTGCACGAACAAGCGCGCGTAGCGCGCCACGAGTTCGCCGGGGTCAAGCACGGTCCAGGGATCCTTCCAGTGGACGGCACCCGCCAGCGGCATGCGCAGGACCGGTTGCGCAGCGGCCAGCGCGGCGCTGTCGAGCACGGCGCAGGCCAGCCCGTGAGCCCGGGCGACGGTGGTGGCGTGGGCAGCCGCGGCTTCAAACACCTGGCCGGAGCGGTACATCTGCAGCCAGCCGTCCTTGCGCACGAGGTCGGTAGCGCCGGCGGCTTCGATCCATCCGGCGTGCTCGGTGAGGCAGTGTTCGATCAGCCGGCTGTAGGCCTGCACCACCGCCGCATAGCGGCGCGGCGCGCTTGAAACCCAATACCTGAACAGCTGCGGCGCCATGCGCGAAAGCGCGCCCACGTGATAGTGAGCGTCGTTGCTGCGGCCACTGACGATGCGTGCCAGCGTGGCTACGTCACGCGGGAAGGCGTAGGGCCGGACAGCCTCGCGCTGGATGATGCCGGCATTGCCGTACGAGGTTTCACGGCCCGGTTGGGTGCGGTCGATGAGGGTGACGGCGTGGCCGCGCTGTTGCAGCGCCAGCGCCGTGCCGACCCCAACCATGCCGGCACCCAGAACGATGATTTCCATGGCAGTGTTCGCTTAGTGTGAGAGGAGCGCGCCGGTTGGTCGCCGGTGATCGTTGCTCGTGGTCGGCGCAGCTCTTGGGCGAACCGCGTCAGGCGGCTTGCAGAAACGCCTGCTGGCGCTTGGCGATAAGCCGGCCGAGATGGGCAACCCGCGAATCGGCGTTCACCTCACCCGCTTTGGCCGCCAGGTAGTCGGGATGACCGAAGCCTTGCAGCAGGTCCTGGTAGGCCAGGTGCATGGCAGCGTCGAAGGCGCGCTCGCGCCCTTCGGCATCGCGCGCCGGATGCGCCGGGTACAGCGTGAGGCAGGGAAACATGCCCGGCGGCACCGGGATGTTGGCATCGTGCACCCGCCCGCGCCGCATGATGGCCGGCAGCAGGTGGGTGTGCGGCCCGTCGGGGGAGACCCCACCGGGGTGGGGAATCGGGTTGGTGATTTCCAGCCGCGCCAGTTGCGACACGATGACCCGCGCCGGGCTGGCGGCGACGATCGCTGCATTGAGCGCGTGATCATCGATCCAGTGCCGCCCGCAGGCGGCGCGCAATACGGCAAGCAACACCGCGTCGCCGGTGCGCACCATGAAATCCGCCGTATGCAAACCCAGCCCCAGGTCGAACAGAACCTCGCCACGCGCGCTCCGGAGAATGGAATCTTCGTCGGGCCCGAGCTCGGTGACGCAGGCGCGGCGCGCCATGCCGGCGGTCTCTGCCGGAAGGCAAAACACCACGCCGTGGTTCCACAGGCGCGGATTGGCGGAGGGCGTTTCGTAGGCGAGCGGCACGATCTCGCCGCATTGGCGCACGCGGATGGCACCGCCGCTGGTGACCACCGTGTACGCATCGGGCTGCAAGGTCGGCCCGTGATGGTGAAACTCCGCCAGCACGCCAAGTTCGCCAACGCTCCAGCTGGAGGTGGGGTCGGCGAGATGGCGGGCCAGCAGCGGACCAAGGGATGACATGGCGGGGATTCCGTATAACGACGCGCCATCATGCCGCGCATGGGCGCACAGCACAAGCCTTCAATCCAGCGGCGCGGGGTTGTCCTTCGGTTTGCCGCCGGCGAACTGCGCCACCGCCACCCCGACCAAGGTGATGGCCGCGCCCAGCATCTTGACGGCACCAAAGCGCTCGTCGGTGAACATCCAGGCGACGACACCGGCCACCGGCGGCATCAGGTATTGCAAGGGTGCGGTGCGAGCGACGCCGCGCACCGCGTTGACCCAGGCCCACAACAGCCACCCCACGAAGGCCGACACCACGATGGCCCAGGCGAGCCCCCCAGCCCAGCGCCGAGAGTACGCCCCACGGGGCGTTGTAACCCGCCGGCAGGGCCATCACCAGCATGGCACGCCACCGAGGACGGTGGCATAGGCCATGACCACCACCGCACCATGCTTTTCCACGTGCGGCTTGGCCACCACCGTGTAGTAGGAAAACACCGATGCCGCAAGCAGCAGGAACAGGTCGCCGCCGCTGGCGCGCCAGTGGCCGCCAAGCAGCTTGTCGGAAAGGAACACCAGCACGCCGATGAGCGCTACGCCTGCGCGGTGCTCAACGCGCGCCGGCCGCTTCGAGCATCTTCACCATGGCAGCGTAGCCGCGCCCGCGAGCCAGCCCCAGGGGCGTGGTGCCGTTGCGGTCCGCCAGGTTGAGATCGGCCTTCGCCTCGATCAGGTGCTTGAGCGTGGCCTGGTGGTTGGCGCCACCGTTGCCCAGCACGATGGATTCGATCACCGCGGTCCAGCCGAGGTTGTTCACATGGTTGAGCGGTGCGCCGGCGCCGATGAGCAGGCGCACCACCTCGGCATGCCCGAGATGCGCCGCCGCGATCAGCGCCGTGCCGTCGTAGCGGCTGGTGATGTTGGTAGCCTTGCAGCCGAATTCCAGCGCCGTCTTGAGCGTGGGTACGTCGTTGGCCACGGCGGCGATGGTGACGATGTCGTAACGGTCGTTTTCCAGCGCGTTGGGGTCGGCGCCGGCCGCGACCAAGGTGCGCATGGCGGGAATGTTGGATTTGTAGGCGGCGACGTGAAGGGGGGTGCGCTTGTAGCTGTCGCGCGCGGTGACAGAGCCACCGGCAGCAATGGCGCGCGTGATCGCCGCCGCATCGCCCTTTATGGCGGTGGAGAAGAGGCCGGTGTAAGCGCGCTCTTCAGTTGCCGAAGGCGGCACCTGGGCCTGCGCCGGGCCGAGCATCGCCAGGGCCAGGGCACAACGGCCCAAGTTGGTGAAGATTGTGCTTGTCATCGTAGGTGGTGGCGGATCGCAGAGGTGCCATTGTGACTGGTTGCTGCGGGACATGGCTCGCGAAGTGACCCCCGGCCTTCGTGGTTTGCCCACGCGGCTCATGCCTTATCGGAGACTCTTCGCCGCGTGCAGATCGGCGACGCTGACCATCAACAACATTGGCTCAAGCGGCGACTCGTCGAGGCCGATTTGAAGGTAGAAGCGTTTGGCGTCCTCGGCGATGGCATGAACGATCAGGCCCCGAATGCCAATGGCGTCGGCCGCATGGATGACGCGGCGCGCCGCGTCCTGGAACAAGGCGCGGCCAATGCCCTGGCCGCGATGGGTACGCGCGACGGCCAGTCGCCCAAGTACCACGACCGCAATCGGATCCGGCAGGTTGCGGCGGAACCGGCCTGGCGCCGCGGCCGGCACAATAGCCGATGACGCGAGCGCATAGTAACCAAGCACCCGGGTCAGCTGGCACGCGACGAACGTACGCGATGCGCCGCTGACCTGGTTGGCCATGGCGCGACGCTTGAGCCACGTGTCCGGCGACTCGACGCCGCTGTCGAAGCCGGCGACGTTGTGGTGAAGCGAGAGTGGCTCCGGCGTGGAAAGTACCGAATTCACGCCACCGGCCACGGCGTCTTGGCGCGCATGGTCTTGCGCAGACGCGCGTTCGGCTGCGCCGGTTGGTCGCGACGTTTCAGGAACTCGGCATAGGCCTCGGGGCTCACCACCATGAAGGCGCGATCGAGGAGCGTTTCCTCGGCCGCGCGGCGCGCGGCTTCGAGGATGAAGTCGGTGCGCGTCTTGCCGGCCGACTCCGCGGCACGATCGATCAGGTCGCGCTGGGCGGCTGGAATCCGCAAGTCGAGGGAATCACGGCGAGGCTTGGCGGTAATGGCGGTGGCGCTTGACATGGAAAAATCCGGGGAGAAGGGCTCGTGTGGACTCGACCATAATGTAACGACAACGTCATTACAAAAGGATTTTCCCGTTACTTTTAGGCATGGATGCCACGCGTCAAACCGCTCCTTGCCTGCGCCCCTCAAGCTAGTCAACATCGGCGGGTCTCGCTTAAGCGCCAACTCACCGCCTACCAAATTTTGCGAATTGGTGTATTCCGTGGTGGGCCTGGCCGCGCCTGGGATAGTCACTTCACGGGCATCGCCTCAAGCCTTTTTGCCGACGCCGACAGTCCCTCAAGCACCGCGTCTGACACCTGCTGCGGAAATGCCGGCGGCAGGTTCTTCTGCACTGCCTCGATGACGCCGGGCGTCGCGGCCAGGATCTCCCCGATCAATGGTTCCGCGTTTTCGCCCAGGCCGCATTGCGCCGCCATGGCGTTGAAGTGGCGGCGCAGGATTTCCTTGAGGTGGGTGTGCTTGTTGCGCCCTCGCACCGCCATTGCAAGCCGGGCGTTGTGCCACGAAATCCGGCTCGGCCCTTCACCCATGACGGGCCACACCGACAGGATGTCGTAGAGCGGCGTGAGCTGGAAGCGCCCGCCTGCGAGGATGCGCAAGCTGAAGTTCTTCGCGTGGCCGTCAGTCGCGGCCAGCAGCCAGAACAGGATCTGCGCCTTGAAGAGAGTGGCCAGATCCTGATTTCGGTTGACCGACCCCCTGAGAATTTTCGCGATCTCGGCCATGCCCGGGCCGCCATCGCGCTCGTACTTGCGCGCGGACGGAACACCAAAGACCTGGCAAAAATCTTCCTGCACCAGACGCAGCCAGTAGGCCCCGCTGGAATGAAGCTGGCGATCGAAGCGCTCCACGACAAGCACCTTTTGCGCGCCGAATTGCCCGATCTCGCAAGCGGTGACCGGCAGGCCGTAGGCCCGCAGGATGGCTGCACATAGCCATTCGTTCTCCACCGATGAGGACATGTCGACCCGCATGCCACCGACAAGCCCGAGCGGCAGCTTGAAGATATGCGTGGTGGGCGTAGCTCCCAGCGGCCGGCACCATTGGCCCTGATGCAGCAGGAAGGCCGTTTTCTCCTGCGCGCCGGCAATGGAAATGCGGAAGTCCGGCGCGACCGCACCAAACGCCGGCTGCGCCACCGCCGCCACCAACGCGCGCTCCACCGCAGCTTCTGAAAGCGGGATGGCTTCGATACGGGCGATATCCGGCGGCGCTTCGTCCAAGCCAAGCAACTGCACGGCCCCCACACAGTCGCGCCCTATGGCCGCAAGCAGGTCGAAGGCGTCCCTTGAGGCAACATGAAACTGCTCCCGCAAACGCTTGCGAATGACATCCGCGTCCGGCAACAGATTGTCGAAATACGCCTCAACCGCCGCACCCCGGATGGGCGCCTGGTCAAGCCCGAAGGGCAGGGACAACGACAACGGCCGCCCTTCGGCGGCTGCCATCCACGCGGCGTCGTACCGCAACTCCATATCGCCCCGCGCCGGGAGGTGCCACTCAGCGACGCGCTGACCGTTAACCCACACCGTCAGCGCGCGCGCACGCGACCTGCGCCCCATGTGCTACCACTCCGCCTTTGTGTCAGCCTGATCAGTCGTGCGATCCTGGATGACCACTTCCAGCCCGAGAAGCGCGCACAGTGCCAGCAGACGCTCGACCGTGAGGTTGCCGGGCGAGCTTTCAATCTCGGACAGGCGGTTCTGGCTCAGGGGCAGCTTGGCGGCCAACGCGCTCTGTGAAAGCCCGACTGCACGCCTACGCGCGGTGAGGATTTGGCCTAGCTGGGGGGCGTGGGTGAGGACTTGGCGCATGGGCAGATAATCGTCTTAACCGATTAATGCATTATATCGTGTTTCGCGATAAATTTACAATATCGACTATGCCGATAGTTTTGCTGGTTTTCGTACCCGATATACTGCGGCGCCAGCGAGGTAGGTCTTGTGCCCTTGGACAGATTGGCATATGCTTGGCATATGCCAAGCAGCTTACCGGGCCCAACATGACTGAACGCAACGCCTCGCTGTTCCGCAACGGCCGTAACCAGGCGGTACGGATCCCGCGCGAGTTCGAGATGGAAGGCACCGAGGTGGTGATACGCAAGGATGGCGACCGCCTGATCCTCACGCCAATCCGCAAAAACCGCTTGCTGGATCTGCTGGCTTCCTGGGAGCCGCTCGACGAGGGCTTGCCCGATGTGGAAGACGGTCCGCCCCAGACCCGGGACGCGTTCTGATGACCGAGCCCGTCTGGATGCTGGACACCAACACGCTGTCCGACCTGATTCGAAACCCCCGCGGCACGCTAGTTCAGCACCTGAGCAGCAAGGCGCCCGACGCAGTCTGTACCAGCATTGTGGTGGCCTGCGAATTACGTTTTGGCGCCAACCGCAAGGGTTCGGAAGCCCTGACCAAGCGGGTTGAGCAACTGCTTGCGTCCTTGCCAGTGCTTCCCCTCGACGACCCCGCCGACCAGCACTACGCTGACATCCGCACGACGCTGGAGCGTGCCGGCACGCCTATCGGCAACAATGACCTTTTCATCGCCGCGCATGCAAGGTCACGCGGCATGACGCTGGTGACGCACAATATGCGCGAGTTTGAAAGAGTGCTGGGGCTGCGCGTGGAGGATTGGCTGACCGCGCCTGCATAAGCGCGGCGCGGCGCGGAAAACCAAAGTGGCTGCTGTTGGTTGAGCCTTGCCATCACCTTGTCGTGATGGAACACAAATAGCTGTAAGCGCGAAATTCTCCTTCTTTAAACACGCTAAAGTACTTGCTCGGGTATCCACCCAGCCGCGTCTCCGGTGTCCGGGCCAGCGTCCTCAGACGTCTATATTCAACGCCCGCAACGCATTGCTCTCAATAAACGCCCGTCGCGGCTCCACGTCATCACCCATCAACGTTGTGAAGATCCCGTCGGCCGCAATCGCGTCATCGATCTGCACGCGCAGCAGGCGGCGCACTTTCGGGTCCATGGTGGTTTCCCACAACTGCAACGGATTCATTTCGCCGAGGCCTTTGTAGCGCTGGCGGCTCAAGTTGCGTTCGGCATCCGCCAGCAGCCAGTGCACGGCGGCGCGGAAGTCGGTTACGGCCTGCGAGCGGGCCTTTTCGCCTTCGCCACGGCGGATCATGGCGCCGGGGCCGATCAAGTCTTTCACGGTCAGGGCGGTGGCGCTGATCTGGGCGTAGTCGGCGCCGTGCACGAAGTCCGGGTCGATGGTGGAGGTCTTCCAGTTGCCGTGCTTGCTGCGCTTGACGCGCAGGACCCAGCTTTCGACGCGCTCTTCGTATTCCGGCAGCACCGTGACGGATCTGTCGGTGATGAGCGAGAGCAGGTTCGCAGCCGAGGTGCGGGCGGCTTCCTCGCCGGAGAGGTCGACGGTGGCGCCGGCCAGGATGGCGTTGAGCGCAGCGGTATCGATGAAGTGCATCAGCCTTTCGACCACCGCTTCGGAGAGCAGGTAGCCGCGTGCCAGTTCTTCGAGCGCCTGGATGCTCAGGGGCGTGGCGTTTTCGCTTGGCGTGAGCTGCGCGCCATTCAGGGCTGAGCGCAGGATGTACTGGTTGAGTTCGTGGTCGTCCTTCAGATATCGCTCGTCCTTGCCGGATTTCACCTTGTAGAGCGGCGGCTGGGCGATGTAGATGTAGCCGCGCTCGATCAGCTCCGGCATCTGGCGGTAGAAGAAGGTGAGAAGCAGGGTGCGGATGTGGGCGCCGTCTACGTCTGCATCGGTCATGATGATGATGCGGTGGTAGCGCAGCTTGTCGACGTTGTATTCCTCTTTGCCGATGCCGGTGCCCATGGCGGTGATGAGGGTCACGACTTCCTGGCTGGAGAGCATCTTGTCGAAGCGCGCTTTCTCGACATTGAGGATCTTGCCCTTCAAGGGCAAGATCGCCTGGAACTTGCGGTCGCGTCCCTGCTTGGCCGAGCCTCCGGCGGAGTCACCCTCGACGATGTACAACTCGCACAGGGCGGGGTCCTTCTCCTGGCAGTCGGCCAGCTTGCCGGGCAGGCCCATGCCGTCGAGCACGCCCTTGCGACGGGTCATTTCACGCGCCTTGCGTGCCGCCTCGCGCGCACGCGCTGCGTCCACGATCTTGCCGACGATGATCTTGGCATCGACCGGCCGTTCCTGCAGGTAGTCGGCCAGCGCTTTGGCGACGATTTCCTCGACCGGCATGCGCACTTCGGATGAGACCAGCTTGTCCTTGGTCTGCGAGCTGAACTTCGGCTCGGGAACCTTCACCGACAAGATGCAGGTGAGGCCTTCACGCATGTCGTCGCCGGTGGTTTCCACCTTTTGCTTCTTGGCGATCTCGGTTTCTTCGATGTACTTGTTGATCACCCGGGTCATCGCCGCGCGCAGGCCGGTCAGGTGGGTGCCGCCGTCTCGCTGCGGAATGTTGTTGGTGAAGCACAACACCTGCTCGTTGTAACCGTCATTCCACTGCATGGCCACTTCAACGCCGATCATCAGCCCGGCGATGCCGTGGCCGGGGTCGGCCTGGCGTTCGGCGTTGACGTAGAAGATGTTCGGGTGTAACACAGTCTTGGTACGGTTGACGTATTCGACAAATCCCTTGACGCCACCGGTGAAGGCGAAGTCTTCTTCCTTGGCGGAACGCTGGTCGGTCAGCTTGATGCGCACGCCGTTGTTGAGAAACGAGAGCTCGCGAATTCTCTTGGACAGGATTTCGTAGTGAAAATCGATGTTGTCGAAAATCTCGTCGTCGGCCAGAAAGTGCACTTCGGTGCCGCGCTTCTCGGTGCTGCCGGTCAATTTGATGGGCGACGTCATCACGTTGGTGCCGGCCGGATGCCCGTTGACAATGCCCTCGGGCATCACATCTTCAACCAGCTCGCGATTCTGCGGGATGCCGCGATGAAATTCCATGAAGTGCGCCTTGCCATCACGCCGGATGGTCAGGCGCAGCCACTTCGAAAGACCATTGACGCAAGACACACCAACACCGTGCAAACCGCCGGAGACCTTGTAGCTGTTCTGATCGAACTTGCCGCCCGCATGCAGTTCGGTCATCACGATTTCGGCCGCGCTGCGTTTGGGTTCGTGCTTGTCGTCCCACTTGATGCCGGTCGGTACGCCGCGTCCGTTATCGGTTACCGAGATCGAGTTGTCGGTATGAATGGTGACGTGGATCTCGGAGCAATAACCCGCCAAGGCCTCATCGATGGAATTGTCGAGTACTTCGAAAACAAGATGATGCAGCCCGGTGCCATCGCTGGTATCTCCGATGTACATGCCAGGCCGCTTGCGCACGGCTTCAAGGCCTTCAAGGATCTGGATGGAGGAAGCGCCGTAGGCATTTTCTGTTGGTTTGCCAGGTTCGTCGTGTGCGGGTTGTTGCGGCTCGGTCATGCAGTATTCCTGAGAATTTCCATTGTCTTTTAGCGCCTGGATAGATCTACGGGCGCGCGCCTGCCGCCCTAAGCCTTGCAAGCGGAATGTCAGATTCGCATCGGCATGACCACGTACTTGAACTCGGTATTGTCGGCGGTCGTGAACAGGGCGCTCGAATTGGCGTCGCCCAGAGAAATGAAAATGGTCTCGCTCTTGATGTGCGTGAGTACATCGAGCAGGTAGGTGACGTTGAAACCGATGTCGATGATCTCGCCGTGATAATCGATCTCCGCTTCCTCCTGGGCTTCTTCCTGATCGGTGTTGGTGCAACTGATCTTGAGGCTGCCCTCGCCGATCACGCAACGCACGCCCTTGAACTTTTCGTTGGTCAGGATCGCTGCCCGCTGCAGACAGCCAATCAGCTCTTCTCGTGCGATACCAAATGTGTTCTTGTAACCGGAGGGAATCACTCGCTGATAGTCGGGAAACTTGCCCTCAACCAACTTGGACACCAGTTCAACGTTGCCGAACTGGAACCTGACCTGTGTTGAGGCGATGTCGATGCGAATGGGCTCGTCGCTGTCTTCAAGCAGGCGCTCCAGTTCGATGACTGTCTTGCGCGGAATAATGACTTCCTGGCGTTCAACATCACATTCGATCGGTAGCGCCGCGAAGGCCAGCCGATGGCCATCGGTCGCCACTACCTTGACCTGACCTTTTTCAATGATCAGCAGCAAGCCGTTGAGGTAGTAGCGGATATCCTGCTGCGCCATCGCATACTGCACCAACGCGATCAATGCCTTGAGCGCCTTTTGATTGACTGAAAAGCTGGTCTTGAAATCCGCCGCCTGGGACACGGTGGGAAAGTCTTCCGCAGCCAGTGTCTGCAGCGAAAATCTCGACTTGCCAGCCTTGATGTTGAGCTTCTTGTTGTTGAGCTCGAGCGATACGCTGGCATTGCCGGGCAATGCGCGCAGGATATCAAGCAGCTTTCGGGCAGCGACGGTGGTGGCTGTATCTTGCCCGGATTCGCAAGCAGCCTTGGTTGATATCTGCACTTCGATGTCGGTGGCAAGAAAGCTCAACTCGTTGCCGGTCTTGGTCAACAGAAGGTTGGAAAGAATCGGCAGTGTGTGACGTCGTTCGACAATCCCGCTCACGATTTGAATCGGTTTGAGGAGTGCATCGCGTTCAGCGGTCACCAGATGCATGATGGGTTGCCTTTCATACCTTGTGGTTGATGTTATTTATAAAACCAATAACAACTAATAGGGGCTGTGGATAACAGGACAAGTCGGAATATGTAGGTGAATCAACGGTATGGAGTTTGTATATGCCGGGTTTTGCTGTGGACAAGGTGATTCCCAAATGTGGATAAGTTTCCGGACGGATGACTTTTCAGGGTTTGTTCTGAAGTCATCAACAGCTTTTCCACAGCTTGGCCGAATTCTCTGTTCAGTAGAAGTTCAGCCCTTGATGATCTGGTCCAGAACGTGCAGTTCATGGTTGAGTTGATTATCGGATTTTCGGGCTTCGGTGATCTTGCGCACAGCGTGCAGCACCGTGGTGTGGTCGCGGCCACCAAAAGACTCGCCGATTTCCGGCAATGACAGAGACGTTAGTTCCTTGGTGAAGTACATGGCGATCTGCCTGGGCTTGACCAAGTCAGCGGTGCGCCTCTTGGAAAAAAGTTCAGGTAACTTGACTCGATAAAAGTCCGCGACTGTTTTCTGGATGTTCTCGATCGAAATCGCGCGGTTCTGCACACGCAACAAATCCCGCAGGGCGTCGCGAGCGATTTCAAGAGTGATTTCCAGGGCGTGAAACTTGGAGTAGGCGATCAGTTTTCGCAGTGCGCCTTCGAGTTCACGCACGTTTGAGCGTAGATGTTTTGCGATGAAAAAGGCCACGGTTTCATCCAGGTTGATGCCCTGGGTTTCGGCTTTCTTGAGAAGGATGGCCACCCGCATCTCGAGTTCAGGAGGTTCTATGGCAACTGTCAGACCCCAGCCAAATCTGGAAATGAGGCGATCCTCGACACCGGCTATTTCCCGCGGGTAGGTGTCGCATGTGATGATCACCTGTTTGTGAGCTTCTATGAGGGCGTTGAAGGCGTAGAAAAATTCTTCCTGGGTACGGTTCTTGTTGCCGAAGAACTGAATATCATCAACGATCAACAGGTCGAGAGAGTGGTAGTAACGCTTGAACTCGTCGAAGGCTTTTTTCTGATAGGCGCGAACCACATCGGTCACGTATTGTTCGGCGTGGATGTAGCGCACCCGTGCTTCCGGTTGGCGCGCAAACAACTGGTTGCCGATGGCTTGCACCAGATGGGTCTTGCCCAGGCCCACACCACCATAGAGAAACAACGGGTTGTATGAGGTGCCCGGGTTGTCGGCTACCTGAATGGCAGCGGCGCGGGCGAGCTGATTGGCCTTGCCGGTGACAAACGAATCGAAGCTGTGGTCCCGGTTCAGGCGCGTTTTGGAATAAATGGTGCCGGTCTCACTTGCAGCGCCTGGCGCAGGCGCACCGGCTTTTCTTGCAAGCGATGCCGGCTCGGCGGCGGATATGGGAACTGGCGGCGCGTGAGCTTCGGTTGCCTGCGGACAGGTCACAACGATTCGAACACTTGCGCCCCAGAATTCGTTGGCCAAAGATTCGAGCCTGACCAGATAGCGCTCACGTACCCATTGCTGCACAAAGCGATTGGGCGCAAGCAATTCAATCTGATCCGGCGTTCCGGCTTCTGAGGAAACGCCGCCATTGATTTTGAGCGGCTTGATCCAGGTGTCAAATTGCTGCTGTGGCAGCTCATGTCCGAACAGATCGGCGCAATGCGACCAGAAGGACCCGGGTGAGCCGGTCACATCCGCGCCAGTCTCGGAATCCGTAGTTGCTGCATTGGGCATGGAGGAAGGCCGCCGGCGCACAGGCTGGCTATCTTTTTGGTGGTTTGAAACGGGACGAACGCCAAAGTCGGAACTGGCCGAGCCCCCGTGACCGGCTGTAGCGATGGATTGATGCAAACGCTGATGCAGAAGCTGATGCAGAAGCTGATGCAGAAGCGACAACCACAATTTTACCTGCTTTCGAACTTAGTTATCCACAGGCAAGGCTTGGTCGGAGTCTTGACCGGTAAAGAGAAATTGTTGTTTAATAACGGGTTTTACGCAAAAACGCGGCCTGACGCCGAATTGGAGAAATCATGAAACGTACATATCAACCTTCAGTGGTTCGGCGCAAGCGCACCCACGGTTTTCTGGTCCGCATGAAAAGCAAGGGTGGTCGTGCGGTCATTCGCGCACGCCGCGCCAAGGGCCGCAAACGCCTGGCGGTTTGAGATTTGCCGACCGCGTCGATTCGTGGTGATGTGGGGCCGGCCCTGGCCGGCCCTGACTTCGCCATGATCCTCAAGAGCCCGATGCGCAGGCGCAGCAGGCATTTCTCGATGTTCTGGCGCAGCAGCAAGAACCCGCGTCTTGGCACTGTGGTGTCGCGGAAGTTGGCAGGTAGCGCGGTACGGCGCAATCTTGTGAAGCGTCATGCGCGAGCCATGTTTCAGGAGTGGTGCCTGAGGCAAGGCGCTTTGGGCTGTGTCGATGTCGTGCTGCGCGTGACGGCCGACATTCGTGGCTTGTCGCGCGGCGCGGAGTTCAGTGAGATATCTTCCCTGTTCAGGGCGTTGGCGCCGCCCCGCGCGGAGTCTTGAAATTGAAATACATGCTGCTTGGTTTGCTGGGTTTTTACCGCTATGCAGTCAGCCCGATGCTTGGCCGCCATTGCAGGTTTGAGCCGAGTTGTTCCGAATATGCCTCGGATGCGATCAAGGTGCATGGCGTAACGCAGGGTACATGGTTGTCGGCGCGGCGTGTCTGCCGTTGTCATCCATGGCATGCCGGCGGGTTCGATCCGGTACCGCCCAAGCGGGCTTGAAGCCATACGTTTTGTTGCCGCCAGCAGCTTTAATGCGCGGCATAACCGACCTGAAACGAGTTCCATGGATACCCGTCGCCTGATCCTGTTTTTCATTTTTTCGTTTTCCCTGGTCATGCTTTGGGACGCCTGGCAAAAGCAGCAGGCCAAGCCCGCACCGCCAACCCAGCAGGCCGCCAGGGATGCCGGGATACCGCTGCCGACCATTCCGCTTCAGGCACCCACAGTGCCCGGCGCGGCGCCTGCGTTGCCCGGAGCCATTCCTGCCTTGCCCGGTGTCACGCCCGCGGTACCGGGTGCGGTGCCTGCGCCTGCCGCACGCAAGGTAAGCGTCAAGACCGATGTGTTTGCAGCCGAGATCGCAGCCGAAGGGGGTGACTTGCGCTTCGTCGAACTGACGCAACACAAGGATACGGTCGACAAGAACCGCAACTTCGTATTGTTGGGCGATCACAGTTATTTCGCGCAGACCGGACTTCTGGCCCAGGGCGTCGAGTTACCCACCCACAAGACCATGTTCAGCCTGCCGGCGGGCCCGTTCGAACTCAAGGCCGGGGAGCCCAAGCTGACAGTGCGCCTGGAAGCGAGCTTGAACGGCGTCAAGGTGGCGAAGATTTACACCTTTTCGCGTGGTTCCTACGCCATCGACGTGACCTACGAGATCGTCAATGGCGGGGCGACGCCAATAGCGCCGTCTGCATACCTGCAATTGCTGCGCGATGGCAAGGCGCCGGCCGGGGAATCGCAGTTTCTGCTGACCTACACCGGGCCGGTCTTCTATACCGATCTGGACAAGTTTCACAAGCAGGATTTCTCCGACGTCGAGAAGGGCAAGCCGGTGCCCGTCAAGCCCTCGCCGGACGGCTGGGTCGGCATGATCCAGCATTATTTTGCCGCCGCCTGGTTGCCGCAGGGCAATGCGAAGCGCGAGTTCTACAGCAAAAAAGTGGCTGACAACCTGTATTCGGCAGGGGTCATTGTGCCGATCGGCACCATCGCGGCGGGTGCGACCGGAACCATGACTTCCAAGTTGTACGTAGGTCCCCAGGATCAGGACCGCCTGAAGGAACTGGCGCCCGGGCTCGAACTGGTGGTTGACTACGGCTGGCTGACCATCATTGCCCAGCCGATGTTCCTGCTCTTGAAGTGGCTGCACAGCGTGCTGGGCAACTGGGGACTTGCGATCATCGCCTTGACAGTCATCATCAAGGCGGCATTTTTCCCCTTGTCTGCAGCTTCCTACAAGTCGATGGCGCGCATGAAGAAGGTCACGCCGCGACTGACCCAGCTGCGCGAGCGCTATGGCAGTGATCGCGCCAAGATGAACCAGGCGATGATGGAGTTGTACAAGGAGGAAAAGATCAACCCGCTGGGCGGCTGCCTGCCGATCGTCATCCAGATCCCGGTATTCATCGCGCTTTACTGGACGTTGCTTGCGACAGTCGAAATGCGCCACGCACCGTTCTACGGCTGGATCACCGACTTGTCGGCGCAGGATCCCTGGTACATCCTGCCGGTCATCATGGCGGTATCGATGTTCATCCAGACCAAGTTGAATCCGACGCCACCCGATCCGCTGCAGGCCAAGATGATGCTGATCATGCCGGTGGTGTTTTCGGTATTCTTTTTCTTCTTTCCGGCGGGCCTGGTGCTCTATTGGGTGGTCAACAACATTCTGTCGATCGCGCAGCAATGGCAGATCACCCGCATGATCGAATCCGGCCAGGATCCAGACAAGAAGAAAAAGAACTGATGGACCAGTCGGGCTGGTCGCGCCATGCCGGGAGCCTCTGATCCGATTGCCGCGGTAGCGACCGCGCCGGGCAAAGGCGGGATCGGTGTGGTGCGGATTTCCGGGCGTGATATCGGCGCTGTGCTTGACGGAATTGTCGGACGGGTGCTGCAGCCACGCTTGGTCAGCATGGCGGACTTCCGCGATGCCAGCGGGGCTGCGATCGATCGCGGACTGGCCCTTTTCTTCGAGGCGCCACGCTCCTTCACCGGGGAACAGGTGCTTGAGCTGCAAGGGCACGGCGGCCCGGTCGTGCAGAACCTGATCCTGCGGCGGGCACTCGAACTGGGCTGCAGGCTGGCCGAGCCGGGGGAATTCACGCGGCGCGCCTTTCTCAACGGCAAGCTCGATCTGGCGCAGGCCGAGGCCGTGGCCGACCTGATCGATGCGGCCTCGGCGCGTGCAGCGCGGGCGGCGCTGCGCTCGCTGGACGGCGAGTTTTCGCGACAGGTGGGCACGATTCGCGACCGCGTGGTCGAACTGCGCGCACTGATCGAGGCCACTCTCGATTTTCCGGAAGAAGAGATCGATTTCCTGGAGCGCGCGCAGGCGGCCGCTCGGGTCAAAGACATCACGGACTCGCTGGCCCAGGTATTGCGGCGCAGTCGTCAGGGCGCGCGTTTGCGCAGCGGCTTCACCATCGTTCTCGCCGGTCGGCCCAACGTGGGCAAGTCGTCACTTCTCAATCGCTTGGCCGGCGAAGAGGCGGCGATCGTCACCGCGATAGCCGGTACCACCCGCGACGCCGTTGCGCGCTCGATCACCATCGACGGCATGGCGGTGAACGTGATCGATACTGCGGGACTGCGCGATACCAAGGATGAAGTTGAAGTGATAGGCATGGCCCGTACGCGCCATGAGATCGAGCGTGCCGATCTGGTGTTGCATGTGATAGAAGCCGGGGGCGCCACTGCCGGGGACGCTGCCGCGGCGGCGGCGATCCCGGCTGACATGGTGCGCCTGACAGTGCGCAACAAGATCGACATGACAGGCGAGACGCCCGGGGTGGTTGGCGACGTCGTCGGGCTGTCAGCCAAGACTGGCGCAGGCATTGACGCCTTGCGTCAGGAGTTGCTGCGCCGTGGCGGCCTGGATGGCGCCGGCGAGGATGTGATCATCGCGCGTGAGCGCCACCTGGCCGCGCTCGAGTTGACAGCAGCAGCAGTAGCGGGAGCGGCAATCCATCTGGTGCCGCCATCGGCGCAGCTTGAATTGGCCGCCGAAGAACTGCGCCACGCGCAGGAAGCGCTCAACAGCATCACCGGAGCGTTTGTTGCGGACGATTTGCTGGGGGAAATCTTCGGGCGATTTTGCATCGGGAAATAGCATAGGGTTCCAAGGTGTCCAACAAAATGTGGCGAGCGCATGCAAGCCTCCGACCATAGGCGTTTTTTTGATCCTACGATGTCCGACCGGATGCATTGAAAGCCGAGGGCTGGTGTGTCCAAATCAGTGTCCAAGCAGTGACTTGGACATTGATCTGATGCTTACTTGGACACATGAGGGAATATTGCGCTCACCGACACCGCGCTGAAGGCGCTGAAACCGAAATACATGCCCTACACGTTTGCAGACCACCGGGGACCTTATGTTGACGTGCGCACTGCGTGGCGCGCGTCATTTCTTTGAAGTCGCAGCCGGCAACATGGAACATGGCAACGCTTTCCTGGCGCAGGCCCGAATCTATTTGGCCCCGCCGCGGTGGTGGCGGTGATGGTTTGCGCATCGTGCGCGCCTTCGCGCTGCCCGACTACGATGTGCACATGAGCGAAGCGGGCGCGCATGCGGCAGTTTCAAACGAGTTGCGCGACCCGCAGACTCGCAACCTTCAGAAAGACTTGGAATACGGACTGGGCGAGCCGGCTAGGTAGGTGACCTCGCCTGTGGCGGGGAACGTACTATGCGGCATGGCATCCGTCAGGCGTGGCCGAACCCGGCCCAATCTGGGCAAGCTCATGCCGCCCCGGCTGGGGCGCGTGTTCGATCGCGAGCGCCTGTTCGCCCGGTTCGATCAGGTACCGCAAACGCCCGCCATCTGGGTGGCCGGGCCGCCCGGCGCCGGCAAGACGACTCTGGTCGCAACCTACCTGGAAGCGCGCGGCATCCATCCCCTCTGGCTGCAGCTGGACGCCGGCGATGCGGATCTGGCCGCGTTTGTGCACTTTCTCGATCTCGCGCTTGCCAACGCGCTGCCGCGTCGGCGCACGCGCATGGCGGTGCCCACCGCGGACGACCTGCGTGACAGCACCGGCTTCCTGCGCCGCTGCGTGCGTTATCTGGCGGCCACCCTGCCGGTGCCCTGGGTGCTGGTGCTCGATAACGTGCAGGAGGCCGGCGTAGCTTCGCCGCTTCATGCGGGCCTCGCTGCCGCGATGGACGAGCTGCTGACGGGCGCCCGACTGATCTTCGTCAGCCGCGACCTGCCACCCGCCGCGTACGCGCGCGCGCTGGCCGGCCAGCAACTCGGCGTGATCGATGCCAGAGCCTTGCAATTCACGCTCGACGAGACGCGCGCCCTGGTCGACCTGCACGGGCACCCGATCGCGGCCGAAACGCTGCGCCAGGACACCAACGGCTGGGCGGCGGCGATGATCCTGATGATTGCCGCGCGCGCCACCGCAGGTGTCGGTGCACCGGTCGACGACGAGGAGGCACGCGGCCGGCTCTTTGCCCTGTTCGCTGGCGAAGTGCTGGCGAAGATGGCGCCCGGCGATGCGGCTGCCCTGGCGCGCGTGGCCTTTCTGCCTGACGCGACACAGGCGATGGCAGTGGCCGTCAGCGGTGACGTGCGTGCCGGGCTGCTGCTCGCCGACCTGGCCGCGCGCAGCCTTTTCACCGACCGGCGCGCCGGCACCGAACCGGTGTACGTGTTCCATGCGTTGTTCGGCGAATTCCTGCGCGCCCACGCGGCGCAAACGCTGGCCCCCGGGGAGGTGCAGGCTATGCGACTGTCGGCGGCCACCCTGCTGGCGACGCGCGGCCAGGTCGACGTGGCGATCACCCGGCTGATGGATGCGGCCGCCTGGGACGAGGCGATGCGGCTCCTCGACCGCCATGCCGGTAGCTTCGTCGCGCAGGGCCGTACCGGCTCGGTGCTGGAATGGATTCTCGCCCTGCCGCCGGCACAGCGGCAGCAGCCCGCAATGCGCTACTGGCGCGGGCTGTGCCAGCTTGCGTCCAGCCCGGCCGTCGCGCTCGCCGAATTGCAGCAGGCCGCACACGGCTTTGCCGCGTCCGCCGACGCCGACGGTGCTTTCCAGGCCGCTGCTGCGGCCGCCGACGCGATCGTCTTCCTGGGCGAGCGACTCGACGTTCTCGAGCCGTGGATCGTGATTTTGGCGTTGCACGCGCCGGCTTACCTGGAGCGCCGCGTGGTCGACGCCGACCCGGATTTGGACCTGCGCGTGCTGCCGGGGCTCCTGGCCGCCTACGTGTACCGCAGGACAGCGGACCCGCTCACTGCCCGCCTGGCCAATGCCGCCGAAGTGCTGCTCGACCAGCCGCTGGCAGCCAGCCAGCGGATTCTGCTCGGCTCGCTCGCTACCTATCTCATGTGGACCGGCCAACTCGGCCGTCTCGACCGCATCATGGTCAAGATCGACCGCATGTGCGCGGTGCGCGACGCGGCGCCGGCGACACGCTTGCGCTGGTATGGCGTGGGGGTCCTGATCCGCTCGCTCCGCGGCCGCAGCGGCGAGGCCCTGGCCGACGCGCGCGCCGCGCTCGAGGTGGCAGCCGGGCAGCCGCCGATGCTGGCGCGCGCCCACCTGCTGATGGTGCTGGCCGGGCTGTCGGCGCGCGACGCCGCGCTGGCGCGCGCACACCTCGCAGAGGCCGCAGCGCTGATCGTTCCGGGCAGCCCGATCGACGTCACGACCTATGCCTTCCAACGCGGCTTGCTGGCCCTGCTGGACGCCGACTGGGCCACTGCCCAGCGCGACATGGACGAGGCCCTGGCGAGCGGGCGCGTCTCGGGGTGGCCGGTGCGCGAGCACATCGCCTTGCTGGGCGTGTGTGTGGCTGCCACGCAGAGCCGTGCCTTCGAGCGCGCCGAGGCGGCGCTGGGCGAAGCGCTGCAACATCCTTTTTTTGCCGGGTGCACCTGGCACCACTGGATCGCCGCGCTGGTCGAGGCGCACCTCGCCGATCGCCGGGGCGACCTGCCACGCTGTCTGGGCGCGCTGCGGCGTGCGTTCGGCGTTTCGCGGCTGCATGGCTACGACCACGGCCCGCTCCTGTATTGCTGCGGCGATGCCATGTCGCGCCTGTGCGCACTGGCGATCGGCAACGGCATCGACGCGCCGATCGCGCTTGCCATCGTGCACAGGTACGGCTTGCCGGCGCCCGCCGAAGCCGGTGAACACTGGCCCTGGCCGATTCGCGTGCGCACACTGGGCCGCTTCCTGATCGAGTGCGACGGTCAGGCGCCGGCGCAGTCGCGCAAGGAAAGCCGCAAGCCGCTCGACCTGCTCAAGCTCACCATCGCGTTGGGTGGTGCGGCGGTGCGCGTCGACCGGCTGGCGGCGCTGCTGTGGCCGGAGATGCCGGGTGACGCCGCACAGAACTCGTTCGACAACGCGGTGCACCGCCTGCGCAAGTTGATCGGCGAGCGTCACGTGCTGCTGCAGTCGGGCGCATTGAGCCTCAACCCCGCCACCTGCTGGACCGACGTGGCCGGCCTCGAGGCCGGTTTGCGCCAGGCCGATGCCCTGCCGGCGGACGCCGCGCCGGCCGTGGTGGCCGCCATCGCCGAGCGCATGCTGGCGCTCTACCAGGGCGATTTCCTGGCCGGCGACGATGCCCACGCGGATGTGCTGCTGGCACGCAATCGCCTGCGCGCGATGTTCCTGCGTTGCATGACCGCCCTGGGCGCCCTGCTCGAAGCGCAAGGACTGGCAGAGCACGCGGCGCTGGTGTACCGCCGCGTGCTGGAGCGCGAACCGCTGGCCGAAGACGTGGCGCGCCACCTGATCGGCTGCCTGATCGGGCTCGGCCGCCGCGCCGAGGCCTGGGAGGTGTATCGCGGTTGCCGCCAGCAATTGTCCGTGCTGCTCGGCATCGCCCCGTCGGCACAGACCGAAGCGCTGGCCGCGACCCTGCGTGCCGCCTGAACCGGCCTTAAGGGGTGCGCGCAGTTCGGCCAGACGATGCCGCAAGGCGAATCTCTAAGTCATCTCTAGGTGCCGTGACGTTATCGTGGCTCCCGTGGTTGCCCGCACTTGCCCGCACCGCGCCCGTACCCAACCGCCAGGAGAGTCACATGTACGCCATGAAAATTTCGAGACGCCGGTTTCTTTGTCACAGTGGTGCCGGCTTGGCCGCTCTCGGACTCGCCCGGCCATATCCGGTTGCGGCACAGTCCGCGCCGGGTGCCCTACGCATCCTGTGCAGCGGGCCGGGCGGCAGCATCCCGGACATCATCGCGCGGCGCTATGCCGAGCAGATGGGCACGCGCCAAGCCGGTGGCGCGGTGGTCGACAACCGCGCCGGCGCCGCCGGCCAGATCGCGGTCAGCGCGCTCAAGCAGGCCAGCCCGGACGGCGCCACCGTCCTCCTCGCGCAAGGTGCGATCGCAACGGTGTATCCGTATCTCTACGCCAAGCTGGCGTATGACCCCGCAGTGGACCTGAAACCGGTGTCGCTGGCAGCTGAAACCACCCTCGGGCTGGCGGTCGGCCCCGGCGTGCCGGCCGAGGTGCGTGACTTGCGTGGGTTCCTCGACTGGGCAAGGCGCAATCCGAAATCGTCGAATTTCGGTTCGCCCGGCGTCGGCACCCTGCCGCACCTTCTGGGCGTGGTGCTGTTTCGCGAGGCGCAGGTGGAAGCGCAACACGTTGTGTACGCCGGCGGGCCGCCGGCCATGGTCGACCTTCTGGGTGGGCGCATCGCGGCGCTGGTCCTGCCGGAAGGCTTGCTGCGCCAGCACCAGGTGGCCGGCAAGCTGCGTGTCCTTGCCACTTCGGGCAGCACCCGCAGCGTCTACATGCCGGAGGTTCCAAGCTTTGTCGAACAGGGCTTTCCGACCCTTGTAATGCTCGAGTGGTTCGCCTTTTTTATGCCGGGCGCGACGCCACCGGCAACGGTGGAACGCGTCTCGCAGTCAATTCGGGAGGCGGCCGCCAACCCGCAACTGGGCGCCGGGCTGGGTGAGACCGGCATGCTGGCGAAGGCTGGCACACCGCTGGCGCTGGCCGAGCGTATCGCCGTGGAGCAACGCTATTGGCAGGGGGTGATGCGCAGCACCGGCATCCGTGCCGAATGACGCAATCAACTGTGGGTCCTACTATCAGCCAATCGTCGACGCCGGTTGCCTACGCTTGGGACGCGGCGGCGCGCGGCTGGAATCAGAACGCCGCGCTGGTGCGTGCCTGGCTGCGCGGTGCCACCGACGCCATGCTCGACGCCGCCGGCGTCGTGCTGGGCGCGCGGGTGCTCGATGTCGCTGCCGGCACGGGTGACCAGACCCTCGACATCGCGGAGCGGGTCGGGCCGGGTGGGGACGTGCTGGCGACCGACATTTCGCCCGGCATCCTCGCGCTGGCAGACGAGAATCTGCGTGGCGCCGGCCTGACACAGGCGCGCACCCGGGTGGCCGATGCACAGGCACTCGGCCTGGCAGGTGCAGGCTTCGATGCGGCAGTCAGCCGCCTGGGCCTGATGTTCTGCCCCGTGCCGCTCCTGGCCCTGCGCGAGATCCGCCTCGCGTTGCGCCCGGACGGGCGTTTCAGCGCACTAGTGTTTGCCGGCCCGCAAGCCAACCCATGCCTGGGCATCCTCGCACGCACCGCGCAGCGCCATGCCGGCGTCACCCCGGGCGATCCGTTCACCGCAGGCTCACTGATGAGCCTGGGCAAGCCCGGGTTGCTGGCGCAATTGCTGCAGGAGGCAGGATTTGTCGACATCGAAGTACAAGGTGTGGCGGCGCCGTTTTGCCTGCCTTCGGCGCATGACTACGTCGAATTCGCGCGCATCTCGGCAACCCCCATCATCGAGATGCTCAAGGGCCTGTCCACAGCGGCGCAGGCCGCTGCTTGGGACGACATGGAACATCAGCTCGAAGCGTTCTCGACGCCGGACGGGTGGCAGGGGCCGAACCAATTGTTGCTGGGTTCGGCCCGTACCGCGGCGTAGGGCGCACCCGACGTGAAATCGGCCGCGCCGAACTGGTGCTGCACATAGTTGAAGCGCATGGCGAAACCGCCAAAGACCGCGCCGTTGCCGACACCATTCTGGGCGGCGTGGCGCTTATGCGGGTATTTAACAAGATCGACGCGATCGATGTCGCGCCGGCCCGCCCGGACGACGAGATCGCGCTTTTAGCCAAGACAGGCGCGGGCGTGGACCTGTTGCGCGCCGAACTGCTACACCGCGCCGGCCTGGATGGCGCCGGCTCTAGCAGCCTGTCGGTGACGTTGCGTTGGCCATCGCGGCCGCGCACGAGCAGCTTGCTTCGGCCGACCCGGCGCTGGAACTGATGGGCGAAGAACTGCGCCACGCGCAGGAAGCGCTCAACAGCATCACCGTAGCGTTTGTTGCGGGCGGTTTTGCATCGGCAAGCAGGTTTTTTCTGACGCAACTGCTGAGCCTGCGAAAATGGGTGCGCACAGGACTTTGACGAAAACAGGGGAAATCATGCGATTTTCAAATTGTTCAACAGCATCGATGTTGCTCGTATTGGGCGTCGTCGCCAACGGACTGGCGCATGCGCAGGACTACCCGGCGAAAAACATCACCTTGATCGTCCCCTACGCGGCGGGGGGCAATGGCGATATCCGGGGTCGACAAATCGGCCAGAAGCTGGCGGCGCTTCCGGGTAAGGCCGTGATTGTCGAGAACAAGCCGGGCGCCGGCGGCAATATTGGTACCGATATCGTTGCCAAGGCCGCTGCGGATGGTTACACCATCGGCATGGGCAACTTTGCGCCGCTGGCGGTGAACGCGGCCACGTTCAAGAGCATGCCGTTCGCCGCGCTGAGTGCGAGTGAATCGGAGAAGTGGGGCTACGTGGTGCGGACGGCTAAGATCCGCCCGGAGTGAGTGCATGCTCTCTGCCTAAACCGCAGTTGCAGACGATTAGCGTTGCCGAGGATTCGATGAGCGAGCGCGAGGCAGTGGCTCGCGGTGAACTTCACAAAAATCGATTTGAAGGTCATTCGCGCGCTCGGTTTGTGCATTGTGGCAGGGTCCGTGTTTGCGTACTTGAAGTTGCCTTTGCCGTGGATGATCGGCCCCTTGCTGGCGATGGCGGCAGGCAAGAGTTTTGGCATTGGGTTGGAAGCGCCGCCAGGGGCGCGTGAGGGCGGGCAGACCGTGATCGCGGTCGCGCTCGGTCTTTATTTCACGCCGCAGGTGAGTCTCGAAGTCAGCCGTTACTTGCCGTGGATGTTGCTTGCAGGTGTCGTGGCGATTTTCACCGGCTTATGTGGCAGCCTGATCAGTCGCGCCCTGATGGGCAGGAACGCGGCGGGACACCACAACCTCGATGCGGCGACAGCGTTTTTCAGCAGCATTCCCGGTGGTGCCACGGAAATGGCCGTGTTGACGGGTCGATTCGGTGGCCGGGTGGACCGCGTCGCGTTCGCGCTGGTGCTGTGGCAGCTTGCGGGCATACATCCTTCGACCGGCATGCTGGCGGTGGCCCCGGGAGGAATCGCTGAAATGTGCATCACGGCGAAGCTCATGCAGCTTGGCGTGCCGGTCGTCACCGCTTTTCACGTCGCCCGGGTGGTGTTGCTGGTATCTTTCAGTGGATGGGTATACATGCGCTTTCTGGCGCATGAAGGGGGCCACTGATGACTTGGGATCCGGTGCAGTACCTGCGGTTCGGCAACCAGCGCCTGCGACCGGCGCTCGATCTGCTCGCGCGCGTACCTTTGGCGGAACCGCAAGAGGTGATCGATCTTGGCTGCGGTGCCGGCAATGTCACTCAAGCCTTGCGGCGCCGCTGGCCCGCAATGTCCACACGCATCACTGGCATCGATTCTTCACCTGAAATGCTGGCGCGGGCGCGTGCAGAGGAGCCGTCTGCAGCCTGGCTTCAGGCCGACATCGCGCGCTGGGCGCCTGCAACTGCGGTCGACCTGATCTTTTCCAACGCAGCGTTGCACTGGTTGCCTGAGCACGTGGCACTGATTGCGCGCCTGATGGGGTTTCTCAAGCCGGGCGGCGTGTTGGCGCTGCAAATGCCCAACCAGACCGCTGCCGCCTCGCACCAGTGCATCGGCGAAAGCATCGAGGCGGCCGCGCTTGATGCGCCGTCCAAGGAAAATCTGCGCGCCCGACAGGTCGCGCCGTTGGCGCGCCTGCAGGACTATTACGACTGGGTGGCGCCGCAAGCCGCCAGCGTGGATCAATGGGAAACGGTGTATACCCATGTGCTGGAGGCCGCAGCAGCCGATTCGAGCGCGGTCGCCGAATGGACGCGGTCGACCTCGCTGCAACCTGTGCTTGCAGCTGTACCGGAGGCATTGCGTGCAGGATTCTGGGAAGATTACTGTCGGCGGGTCAAAGCTGCCTACCCGGCGCGCGCCGACGGCACGACGCTGTTCCCGTTCCGCCGGTTTTTCATGGTTGCACAACGGCACAACTGATCGTGGAGAAGAATGATGACAGCCGAGGAAGCTCAAGGAATTTTGCGCGACAACTTCGCGCCCTGGGTGCAAGCTTTGGGTCTGGTGGTGGAGACCTGCGATTCGAGCCAGGCACGGCTGCGCCTGCCGTTTAGCCAGAGTCTGGTACGCGTGGGCGGGACGATTTGTGGTCAGGCCATGATGAGCGCGGCCGATACGGCGATGGTGATTGCGATTTGTGCTTCCTTGGGCGGCTTTCGGCCGATGGCGACGGTATCGCAAAATACAAGCTTCATGCGCGCGGTCGCGGGCGCCGATGTCGAAGTGGTGGCGCGCGTGCTCAAGCCAGGGCGTACGCTGGTTTTTGGCGAAGTCAGCATGCGCGCAGTGGGCGACGAAAGACTGGCTGCGCATGTGACGACCACCTACATGCTGGCAAGCATCTGAGAGGCGCGGACCCGGGACATGCGCAGGGACCGCATACCGGTTCTGCTCCGTCCGGGCGGCTGCCGGTGGTACCCAAATACATCGCGAGAAAAGGCGGTAGCCGGGAATACTCAAGAGTCTTGTGATGGATGTCACGCATCTGCAAAATGCTCATTTCACACTGTGAAACATTGTTTCGCAGCAATGGCGCGTGCGCTGCGTTGTATGGTATCTTGCGCGCCACTTTCAATCCCGGGTCGCCTCGATAACCAACGTTCCGCGGCAGCCCCGCCCGGCACGCCGCACCACCCGCGCGAGCTTGAAGCGAGCGCCAAGTCGCAAGGAAAATCCCGTTCATGAGCGCCGTTCTCAAGTCCCGTGCACCCGCCTTCGTCAGAAACGCCAAGCTGATCGACTGGATTGATCAAATGGTGGCGCTGGCCAAACCCGATCAAGTGGTTTGGTGCGATGGCAGTGCCGAGGAAAACGAGCGATTGCTTGCGCAAATGGTGGCCTCGGGCATGCTCAAGAAGCTGAACCCGATCAAGCGTCCGAATTCGTATCTGGCTTTGTCCGACCCCAACGATGTGGCGCGGGTCGAGGAACGTACGTTCGTGTGTTCGGCCACGCAAGAGGCGGCGGGGCCGATGAACAACTGGGTTGCGCCGGAAGAAATGCGCACGACCATGCGCAGGCTGTTCGACGGCTGCATGCGCGGCCGTACCATGTATGTGGTGCCGTTCTCGATGGGTCCGCTGGGATCGCATATTTCGCAGATCGGCGTGGAGTTGTCGGATTCGCCATACGTGGTGGTAAGCATGCGCATCATGACGCGCATGGGACGGGCGATATACGACGTTCTTGGTGAAGATGGCCACTTCGTGCCGTGCATGCATTCGGTCGGAATGCCGGTCATGCCCGGGCAGACCGACGTGCGCTGGCCGTGCAACAACGAAGAAAAATGGATCGTTCACTATCCGGAAACCCGCGAAATCTGGAGCTACGGGTCCGGCTATGGCGGCAATGCGCTGTTGGGCAAGAAGTGCCTGGCCTTGCGCATCGCCTCGGTGATGGCGCGCGACGAAGGCTGGCTGGCTGAGCACATGTTGATTCTGGGTGTGACCAGTCCGAAGGGCGAGACGACCTACGTGACTGGCGCGTTCCCCTCAGCCTGCGGCAAGACCAACTTCGCGATGCTGGTGCCGCCCAAGCAGGGTTTTGAGGGCTGGAAAGTGACGACCATTGGTGAAGATATCGCCTGGCTCAAGCCCAATGCCGACGGCAAGTTCTACGCGATCAATCCGGAAGCCGGGTACTTCGGGGTGGCGCCGGGCACCAACTATCACACCAACCCGAATTGCATGACGGCCATCGAGCGCGATACGATTTTCACCAACGTGGCCGAAACGCCGGATGGTGACGTCTGGTGGGAGGGCATGAGCGATGAATCCCCGGTCCACCTGACCGATTGGCAGGGCAAACCATGGGTTCCCGGTTGCGGCCGTCCCGCAGCGCACGCGAATTCACGGTTTACAGTGCCGGCGACACGTTGCCCGTCGCTTGATGTGCGTTGGGATGATCCCAACGGCGTGCCGATTTCGGCTTTCCTGTTCGGTGGTAGACGTTCCGACACGACGCCATTGGTGACCCAGGCGCTAGACTGGGAGGACGGCGTCTACAAGGCCGCCACCATGGGTTCGGAAACCACGGCGGCGATTGCCGGCAAGCAAGGTGTGGTGCGACGCGACCCGATGGCGATGATCGCCTTTGTCGGTTACAACATGGGTGACTACTTCAGCCATTGGCTCAAGATGGGTCGCTCGGTGGCGCATCCGCCGCAAATTTTCCAGGTCAACTGGTTTCGCAAGAATGCCAATGGCAAGTTTGTATGGCCAGGGTTTGGCGACAACATGCGCGTGCTCAGATGGATAGTCGAGCGCTGCAACGGGTCCGCCCATGCCAGCAAGACAGCGCTCGGGTATGCCCCCGACTACGCGGATATTCATTGGGAAGGTCTGGCGTTCGGCAGTGATGCGTACAACAGCGTTAGCGCCATCGACAGCCGGCAGTGGCAAGAGGAACTGCGCATGCATGATGAATTGTTCAAGAAGCTCGAAGGCTTCGTGCCGCAGGAACTGCTGAGCACGCGCAAGGGTCTGGGGGACCGCCTCGCCTAGCAGTCTGTCGGAGGAACATTTAGAAGAAGGCCGCTTACGAGCGGCTTTTCTTATTTCGGGTGGGAAGACGGGGTTTGCGCCGCTTGAAACATACCGCGAACGTTTTAATCGCGGGTTACCGGGCGCATACTCTCAAACATGGGTTCAGGTCATCCGGCCTGGCATGTTCCACGTGAAACAGGGGAGGGAGATAAATGAGAAAGGCTGTTCTTGGTGTTCTGATGGGATGTATTTTCGCGCCGGCCGCTTCAGCGCAAATGGCGGTTTCGGCCAACGACGGCAAAGTCCGTCTGGACAACGGCGTGGTGAAGACCGTGCCAAACAACCCGGATACGGTCGCGATCATCGATTTGGGCGCGCGTCCACCACGGCTGTTGCACGAGATCGAGGTTCCGACCTCGATCGTCGGTCCGCCAAGCTCGGTGGCGGTAGCGCCCGATGGCAGCATTGCGCTGGTCACGGCCAACATGAAACTCGACCCGGCTGATCCGACCAAGCAGACACCTGACAACCGCATGTCGATCATCGACCTCAAGGCAAATCCGCCGGTGGTGATTGGCACGGTCGAGACCGGTCGTGGCCCGGCGGGCGTGGCGATCGGTCCGAAAGGCAATATCGCCCTGGTTGCCAATCGCGAGGAGGGTACAGTGTCGGTCTACGCGATTGATGGCAAGACGCTGACTTCATTGGGCAAGGTGGATTTCGGCAATCCGAAAGCGGGCCCATCCGGGGTGTCGATCACCCCGGATGGAACGACCGCTCTGGTGACGCGTGACGGTGACAGCCGTGTGTCGGTACTGGCGATCGATCGCGACCGTGTGGAGTACACCAAACGCGACATGTTCCCGGGTCAACGCCCCTACGGTATCGAGATATCGAGAAAAGGCGATGTTGCTGTGGTCGCCAATATTGGTGCGGGGCAGGGCGATAGCGATACCATCAGCCTGATCGACATGACTGCCAAACCCGTGCGCGTGTTCGAAACTGTCAGCGTGGGTCAAACGCCAGAAGGCATCGCCATGAGTCCGGACGGCAAGTGGGTCGCGGTAACGGTGATGAATGGCAGCAACAAGCCGCTGGCCTCGCCCTTCTACAATCCGCTGGGGCTGCTCAAGTTGTACAGGGTGGCCGGACGGAAACTGGTCTACAACTCGCAGGTCGAGACCGGCGTCTGGACCCAAGGCATCGCTTTCTCGGCAGACAGCAAGATCCTCCTGGTACAGAACAAGGAGCAGAAGGAACTGCAGGTGCTGGCAATCCGTGGCAACAAGCTGGTAGACACCAAACAACGGATCGCCATGCGCAACGGTGGCGCGGGGATTGGCGCCCGCTAACCGGAACCCCGAAGCGAAAGGATCAAAAAAAAGGATCCTGTCAGCCGAAACCCCGGCGAACCTGCGTTCAGCAGGAGGCAAAACAGTTACATCGCCAACATAAGCAGCCATTGTTTCACGTGAAACACCCGGCGCCGCAGGATTAGCCGGCCGGCAACGGGCCCGGCTCAATCCTGCGAGTTATTGCGACATGCGAAGCAGGTCCGCAATAACATATAATCGCCCTCCTTTTGCCCCAAAACAACGAGACCCACGCCGTGCCCTCGATCGCCTACACCCATCCCGAGCAATACGACGTCATCGTCGTAGGCGGTGGTCACGCCGGCACCGAGGCGGCACTAGCTGCGGCTCGCATCGGCGCCCGCACGCTCCTGGTCACCCACAATATCGAAACCCTGGGCGCCATGAGTTGCAATCCGTCGATCGGCGGTATCGGCAAGGGGCACCTGGTCAAGGAAGTCGACGCGCTCGGCGGCGCGATGGCGATCGCCACCGACGAAGCTGGAATCCAGTTTCGCATTCTCAATTCGAGCAAGGGCCCGGCGGTACGTGCGACCCGCGCGCAGGCCGACCGTGTGCTCTACAAGCAGGCGATCCGGGCACGGCTGGAGAACCAGGTCAACCTGACAATTTTCCAGCAGGCCGTCGACGATCTAGTGGTTGAGCAGGATCGGGTGACCGGTGTGGTCACCCAACTGGGGGTGCACTTCAAGGCACGCTCGGTGGTATTGACCGCCGGCACATTTCTCACCGGACTGATCCATGTCGGGCTGGCCAATCATGAGGCTGGTCGTGCCGGCGATCCGGCGTCGCGTTCATTGGGAGCCAGGCTCAAGGAACTGAAACTGCCGCAGGGTCGCCTGAAGACCGGAACGCCGCCGCGTCTGGACGGCAAGTCCATAGACTTTTCGGTGCTTGCCACCCAGCCTGGCGACGATCCAGTGCCGGTGTTCTCCTACCTCGGCACGCCGGCCATGCATCCGCGCCAACTGCCGTGCTGGATTACCCACACCACCCCAGTGACGCATGACATCATTCGCTCCGGTCTGGATCGCTCGCCGATGTTCACTGGAGTGATTGAAGGGGTCGGGCCACGCTACTGTCCGTCGATCGAAGACAAGATTCATCGTTTCGCCGACAAGTCGTCGCACCAGATCTTCCTCGAGCCGGAAGGGCTGGGTACCAATGAAATCTACCCGAACGGCATTTCGACCAGCCTGCCGTTTGACATACAACTGCGCCTGGTGCGCAGCATGCGTGGCCTCGAGCGCGCCAATATCGTTCGTCCCGGGTACGCGATCGAATACGATTTTTATGATCCACGGGCGTTGAAGTCATCGCTGGAAACCAAGGCGATCGAGAATCTGTTTTTTGCCGGCCAGATCAACGGCACCACCGGTTACGAAGAGGCCGCCGCCCAAGGCTTGCTCGCCGGACTCAATGCCGCCCTCAAGGTAAGTGGGCGTGTGGCATGGTGCCCTGCCCGCAGCGAAGCCTATCTTGGCGTATTGGTCGATGACCTGATCACCCGCGGCGTCTCCGAACCCTACCGCATGTTTACCAGCCGGGCGGAATACCGCCTTTCCTTGCGTGAAGACAATGCGGATGCGCGCCTCACCGAAAGCGGGCGCAGCTTAGGCCTGGTTGGCGATAGTCAGTGGGAGTTTTTCTGTCGCAAGCAGGAAGCAGTGGCGCGTGAGAGTGAACGCCTCAAGACTTCCTGGGTGAACCCTCACATACTCGAACAGCATGAAGCCACAAGAGTCTTGGGCGCTGGCATAGAGCGCGAGTACAACCTGCTGGACCTTCTGAGGCGACCCCGGGTCAGCTACCAAGCCCTGATCGGCATGGGATGGGGACCAAACCCCGAAGGTATCGGCGCCGCTCAAATCGATGCCGATATTGCCGATCAGGTGATCGGCCAAGTGGAGATTGGCGCCAAATATCACGGTTACATTGAGCGTCAGGCCGAAGAAATCGAGCGCAGCGCGGCGCAGGAGCACACGCGCCTGCCGGACTGGCTGGATTATGCGCAGGTGCGCGGACTAACGCGCGAAGCACAGGCGAAACTGAGCGCACAACGACCCGAAACCGTGGGCCGAGCGTCGCGAATTCAGGGCATCACGCCAGCGACCATCTCGATCTTGCTGGTGCATCTGAAAAAGGCGACCCAGACCGGTCAGGGTTTGGCTGCATGAGCGCTCCCTCCCGGCCGCCCGAAGGGAGGCCGCCCGAAGGGAGCGCTCATCCTCCCTCGGGGAGGAGGATGTCACGTAGTGGCATGAGGATAGTCCGATGAGCCTCGATTCAGCGGCGGCGCTCGATGCCGGAATCGAGCAATTGGACTTGGCGCTTCCTGCTGTGGTGCGTGCGAAGCTGGCAACGTATCTCGATCTGCTTGCCAAGTGGAATGCCACCTACAACCTCACCGCGATTCGCGATCGTGATCAGATGGTAAGTCATCACTTACTTGATTCACTTAGTGTGGCAAAGTATGTTGTTGCTGGCAGAATGCTTGATGTGGGTTCGGGCGGCGGACTGCCAGGAATTCCCCTGGCGCTTTGGGGCGAAGCTTGCTTGCCGGGCCTCTATGTCACGGTAGTTGATTCCAATCACAAGAAATCCGCTTTTCTGCGGCAGGCGCAGATTGAGTTGAAACTGTCCAATCTCCAGGTGTGTGGTGAACGCGTTGAAACCTGGCAACCACCACAGCGCTTCGATCAGATCATCAGCCGCGCGTTTTCCGATTTGGGCGAGTTTTTTCAATTGACGCGCCATCTGGGTACTCCGCCTTCCGACGCCCAAGCCGCTGGTGCGCGCTGGCTGGCCATGAAAGGCGTACATCCGCACGAAGAACTTCAGCATTTGCCGGAGGATTGTCGGCTCGATCAAGTCCATCGGCTCTTGGTACCGGGATTGCAAGCTGAACGCCATCTGGTGGTGTTGCGGGCGGCACATGTTTGAAATCAAGCGATTGTGCGCGCTCGCCGTAGTCACCCTGTTGCTCGGTTTTTGGGGTGTGGCAGGCGCGGAGTCGGCTCCTTTGCCCACCGTTAAGTTGCTCGATTTACAGCGTTTTTTGGGCAAATGGCATGAAATAGCGTTGATTCCTAACCGTTTCCAGCGCAAATGCGTGCGTGACACCGAGGCTGAATATGCTGCGGGAGGACCTGGAGAACTGCTGGTGCGCAACCGTTGTGTGGGCGCTGACGGTTCTGTTGAAGTGGCTATCGGCGCGGCGCGGAGCGTCAATCCTTATGATCCGACCCGGTTACAGGTGCGCTTCGCGCCGGCCTGGCTTGCATGGCTGCCGATGGTTTGGGGCGACTACTGGGTAATCGGATTGGCAGACGACTACCGCTACGCGGTGGTTGGTGAACCCAGCCGCAGGTTTCTATGGATTCTGGCGCGCGACACCGCCTTGAGTAGCGCGGATCGCGTTGCGATAGACGCTTTGCTGCTCTCTGTGGGCTACGATCCGCAGAGACTGGTCAGTTCACCGCAGTCCGGCGGCGTGCGGTGAGCGCCCGCATATTCGCGATCGCCAACCAGAAAGGCGGCGTCGGCAAAACCACCACCAGCGTCAACCTTGCCGCAGCGCTCGCCTTGTCGGGTCAACGCACCCTCTTGGTCGATCTCGATCCACAGGGCAACGCCACCATGGGCTGCGGAATCGACAAGCGCGCACTTGCAGCCAGTGTGTATCAGGTTCTGCTGGGCATGGCGACGCTTCCCGAAGCACGCAAGGTCTCACCCGCCGTTGGCGACGCGGCAGCGGTTGGCGGTGTGCTCCACGTTCTGCCGGCCAATCGTGACCTGGCCGGTGCCGAGGTCGAGCTGGTCGATGTCGCGCAGCGCGAGACCCGTCTCAAGCAGGCATTGGCCACCGTCCGGGACGAGTACGATTTCATCTTGATCGACTGTCCGCCGTCACTCTCGATGCTGACTTTGAACGGCCTGTGTGCCGCGCACGGGGTGATCATTCCGATGCAATGCGAGTACTACGCGCTTGAGGGCTTGTCTGATCTGGTCAATACCATCAAGAAAGTGCACGCCAACCTGAACCGCGACCTGGCGATCATCGGTTTGTTGCGCGTGATGTACGACCCGCGCTCGACGCTCACCACGCAGGTCTCGGCGCAGCTGGAACAGCATTTCGGCGACAAGGTCTTCCGCAGCATCATTCCGCGCAACGTGCGACTGGCCGAGGCGCCGTCGTTCGGCCAACCCGGCGTGGTGTTCGATCCTGCCGCCAAGGGGGCGCAGGCCTACCTGGAGTTCGCACGCGAAATGATCGAACGACTCAAGAATGTTTGAACCCGATCGAATTGTGGAGCTACAACATGGCGACCAGGAATAAAGGTCTCGGACGCGGCCTCGACGCGCTGCTGGCGGGTGATCGCGCGGACAGCGCTGCCGAGGTGATCACGAGTTTGCCGATCGCAGCACTCAAGCCCGGCAAGTATCAGCCGCGCACGCGCATGGATCCGGCGTCGCTCTCCGAGTTGGCCGATTCGATTCGCGCCCAGGGGGTGATTCAGCCGATCCTGGTGCGCAGGGTCGTGTCGGAGGACGGCGACGATCGTTTCGAAATTATCGCCGGTGAGCGGCGTTTTCGCGCCGCCCAGCAGGCCGGTTTGCGCGAGCTGCCGGTACTTGTACGTGATGTGCCCGACAACGCCGCGCTGGCGATGGCTTTGATCGAGAACATTCAACGGGAAGACTTGAACCCGCTTGAAGAAGCGCAAGGCCTGGCGCGCCTGATCGAGGAGTTCGGATTGACCCAGGAAGCGGCGGGTCAGGCGGTGGGCCGCTCGCGCAGCGCCGCGGCAAATTTGCTGCGCCTGTTGCAATTGCCCAAACCGGTACAGGACATGTTGCACGCCGGATCGCTCGATATGGGCCATGCACGCGCCTTGTTGACGCTCGATGTGGCGCGGCAAATCGAGTTGGCCACCAGGATTGCCGCGCGCGGCCTGTCGGTGCGTGAGTCCGAGGCGCTGGCACGGCGCGCAGCAGCCGAACCTGCCGCGCAAAAGAATCGCAAAACCGCCGCTGCGAAGTCGCGTGACTTGAAAAGCTTTGAGGAATCTGTCGCCGAGCGTCTAGGCACCAAGGTCGAAATCGTGCCTGCCAAGAAAGGTGGGCGGCTGGTGATCCACTATGCCAGCAACGATCATTTGAGCGACCTGCTCGACCTGATCAAAAAATAAGCCCTGCGAGCCAGAGGTTCACAGGGCTTGCGCGACGCGCAAACGTCGCGACGGGTCAAGAGCGAAAGCCGGGAAGCCCGGCCGCCGACCTTGCCGCTTTACTTCTTCAGTTCCACCCAGGCCACGCAGTAACCCGCCGGCGCGATCTCGGTATCGCCAGGCAGAATCTTGCAGCCACCCTTGTCCTTGGGCGTCTTGCCCGGCACCCATTGCATGCAGTTGTCGCAACGCTTGGAGCCGCTCGGTGTGTCCTGGTACTTGAGCGAAGCACGCAAGGCGTCGTTCTTGGCTGCCTGGCTTTGGCTGGCAAAGAATACGAGCGGGGCGGCAACAGCGGCGCCAGTGGCGGCTTTGAGCCATACGCGGCGGGAATTTTGCACAAAAGTCTCCTCAATCAAGTGGTATCGGATTCACGGGAATCGCGCCATTGCAACTCAGGCGCTCTGGAAAAACGTCACGGAACATAGTCCGTTGTGGCGCTGAAAAGTTCCGTAAGGGAAACTGGCCGCGACCTTGCCGAGTGATTAACGCGGACGAACAGCGTTCGGTTTACCGCCGGTGCGTTGCATGGACGCACGCCCCGGAACGCCGGGGCTACGCGGGCCGCGCGGACCCATTCCCGGCTTGCGGCCGAATCCCGGCCGCGGCTTGGCAGCGTACGAATTCTGTGGCCGCGTGGTGGGCTCAAGGCCAGGAACCACGTGCACCCGGATTGGCTGGGTGGTCAAGCGCTCGATTAGCCTCACCTGGCCGTGATCGCGCATTCCAGCCAGAGAAATCGCGATGCCGCTGCGGCCAGCGCGGCCGGTGCGGCCAATGCGGTGCACATAATCTTCCGCGATACGCGGCAGGTCGAAATTGATGACATGGGTGATGGTTTGCACGTCGATGCCGCGGGCGGCGACATCGGTGGCCACCAGCACCTTGACATTGCCGCGGCGCATGTTCCCCAGGGTGCGGTTGCGCTGTCCCTGGTTCATGTCCCCATGCAGGGCGGCAGCGGCGAATCCCTGGCTCGACAGGGCCACAGCGACTTCATCGGCGGCGCGCTTGGTCGAGGTGAACACGATCGCCTGGTCAACGTCGACCCCGCGCAGGTAATGGTCGACCAGTTTCATCTTGTGGCGCTGGTCATCGGCGTAATGCAGGAGTTGCTCGATGTTCTCGTGGCGGGTCTGCGCGTTGCTGATCTCGACGCGAATCGCATCGCGCGTCAGTTTCCTGGCCAGGTTACCGACAGTGCCGTCGAGAGTGGCTGAAAACAGCAGGGTCTGGCGGGAAGCCGGTGTGGCTGCGACCACCGTTTCGATATCTTCAATGAACCCCATGTCGAGCATGCGGTCGGCTTCGTCCAGCACCAGCATTTCGAGGCGCGAAAAATCGATGCGACCGGCGCGCATGTGGTCGAGCAGGCGTCCCGGGGTTGCCACGATGATGTCGACGTGGCCCTTGAGCAGACGGTTCTGCACCGGGTAGGGCATGCCTCCCAGAATGCTCACCACACGCACGCGGCGCATGAATTTGCCGTAGGTTTCCGCCGCCTTGGTGACCTGCAGGGCCAGTTCACGGGTGGGTGCCAGCACCAGCATGCGCGGGCCGAAGCCGGAAGACTTCGAGGGTGTAGCGAGCATTTCAAGGGCCGGCAGCATGAACGCGGCGGTCTTGCCGGTGCCGGTTTGGGCCGAGACCAGCAAATCCTTGCGGGCAAGCGCGGCAGGGATGGCGGCTGACTGCACCGGAGTTGGTTCTGTGTAACCGGCTGCGACGACAGCTTTGACAATAGCGGGGTTGAGCCCCAATGATGCGAAAGGCATGATTTCCTTCAGGGACAGCCGCAGGGATGCGAATCCAGGCAGATTGTCCGAATAACAAGCGTGTCACAGCGTTTGTGCTGTGATTCGTGGAATCACCGGCGCCAACCGGGGACACGCGTTATTCCGGGAACGGAACGACGGGGAAAGGTCAGGGACGATGGACGGAGACAATGTGAACCAGCGCTCTTGATGCTTGGCGCCCAGCTCGACGTCATCAGATCAAAATTATAGCATCGATTGCTGCGGCGCGACAAAAAATTTTGCGTAGCAACCGTGTGCCTCGGGCGCTGGGCCGCGCGCCGTCGCAGCCAGACCTCAGATCTTGAAACTCTCCAGTGTTTCCGGCGCGAACAGTTCCTCGGGTGCGACCAGGCGCTTGGACAGGCCTTGTTCATGGTGGTATCGCAGAAAGGTCTTGAGGGTCGCGATATTGGGCTTGAGTCCATAGGGCCAGTAGTCATCGCCCATTTCGCGGATCGCTTCCTCGACGTGGGCATTGAGCCACGGCAGCATGCCCTTGAGCGCCGCCGTTTCGCGTAAGGAAGCATAGGTGCGGCGCTGCGCTTCGACAAAGGCCTTCATCAGCGATTGCGCGATCCAGCGATTGGCTTCGTATACCTCACGCCGGATCGCCACGGTGTGCATGATCGGGAAGTGCCGCGTTTCACGGTAATAGGCACGCTCGACATCGATGTAGTTCTCGAACAGGCGCACCACGCGGCCGTCAGCCTTTTGAAAACTGGAGGGCATACGCGCTGTATACAGGGCATCGATTTCGCCTGAATGCAGCATTTGCGACAGCGTCTGGGTCGGGCCGATAGGCTGGACCCGAATGTTCGGTGGCAGGTCGAGCTTGAGCTTTTCGTCGCGGTTCGGTTCCTCCTCGCCGCCTGTCATGTAGGTGACGCTGTCGACCGGAACGCCGTAATGATCCGACAAGATGCCGCGAATCCACACCGGCGCGGTCATCTGATACTCGGGTACGCCGATGCGCTTGCCGATCAGGTCGCGGGCTTCGCGGATGCCGGCGCCGGCATGCACGTAGATGCACGAGTGGCGGAAAAAGCGTGAAGGGAACACCGGGATGGCGACAAACGGGCGCTCGGCGCGCTGCATCGATACCGTGTAGGACGATAGCGACATTTCCGCCAAGTCAAACTCGCGGTAGCGCAACATGCGAAAAAACGTCTCTTCGACCGGCATGTTGAGGTAGGTCAGGTCGATGCCGTCGGCGGTGACGCTGCCGTCCATCAGGGCGCGTGTGCGGTCGTAGTCCCAGCAACCGAAGGAAAGTCTCAGATTTGACATACTTGGTTCCCGCAACCCGCTGTGCGCGGACCGCTGTGGGCGTATCGATTCATTCCGCCTTCAGGCCGGCGCTACGGATGGCGCGGGCGTCGCGTTCTGCTACAAGCTCGAGCACGCGCGCATACTCGGCAGGGCCGCCGCCGATCGGCTCGATGCCTGCGGTATTGAAAGTCTGGATGGTGTCCGGTTCCTTCACCAGCCTGGCCACTTCTTCGCTGATCCTCGATATCACCGCCGCAGGGGTCCTGGCCGGCGCGAAGATACCGATGTTGGGTGCAAAGTCGAAACCGGGAATCAGTTCGCCCAATGCGGTAACGTTGGGCGCGAACACCGAACGTTTTGCCGTATTGACCACCAGCAACTTTACTTGCCCACCCTTGACAAAGCCTGCCAGCGATGGAAACGCCGAAAACACCATTGCCACCTGGTTGCCCACCAGTGCCGGCACCGACTGTCCGGTCCCTTTGTAGGGAATGTGGCGGATATCCAGGCCCAGCGCGGCCTTCATGGCCTCGGCGCTCAGGTGATGCGTGCTGCCCACACCGGACGAGCCATAGGCGAACTCGCCCGGTTTCGACTTGATCAGAGCCACCAGTTCCTGGAAGGTGTTGGCTGGTACTGAGGGGTGTACCGCAAGGAACAAGGGCGCGGTGGCGATCAGGGATACCGGCAAAAAGTCTTTTTTAGGATCGTAGCCGATGTTCTTGTAGAGCAGCGGATTGATGGTCATCATCGAATCGTCAGTCACCAGCAGGGTGTGACCGTCCGGCGTGCTGGAGGTCAGGGCCTGCGCCGCCACCACGCCGTTGGCGCCCGGTCGGTTTTCCACCACCACCGATTGTCCGATACGCTCGGTGAGCTTGCGCGCCACCACCCGCGCGACCGTATCGGGCAGTCCACCGGGCGAATAGGGCACGACAAACTTGATTTGCTGCGAAGGATAGGCCTGCGCAAGCGCGGGGCGAACCAAACCTTGCGCCACTGCGAGTGCCGGTATGGCAGCCAACAGGTTTCGACGATTCATGGAGTCTCCTTTTTTGCTGCGTTCAATGTCGGCATGCTTGGCCGGCCAGAAGCATCCCGAGCGCCTGGCGGCAGCATTGGCGCCTGCCACGACGACGCTGCTTTGGCGAGTTCACCGCGCTTGACCCGAAGCATGCGCGACCATGCTTGTCAGGCTCGCATACCAGGCGTGTGCGCCATCGTCCAAGTCAGTATGGCTTTGAAAATGATCGCGACCCGCGAGCTCGTTTCTGGCCACCAGGCCATCCTGCATCTGCAGCATGGCGGCGAGGCGCCGATTCGATTTGATCACGCGCGGGCTGTCGTCTCCGCCATGCGTCAGGACAAACGGCAGGCGGTTGCCTGCGGTCCAGTAAAGCGGGCTCAAGAGAGTGTCCTGCAAGGGGTCGCAGTCTCGCAGGACGGTGGTGTAGACGCGTTCCTCAAGGCTGCCCGGCAATGGACTCGGATCATGCAAATCCATGATGCCGCTGATCGGCAGGCAGCCGCGGATCATATCGTCCCGCAAGCCGGCGCGCGCGCGGGGCGCCGTACGCAGCGCGGTCAACGCGGCGAGGTGTCCGCCTGCGGAATGGCCGGCCAGATACACATTGTCGACCGCGCCCCCAAATTGCTGCAGGCGGTGTTGCAGGTCAGCTAGCAACAAGAGCGCGTCCTCGACCGCCGCTGGCAAGGCAAATGCCGGGGCCAGCCGGTAAGACGGTGCAACCAGCACTAGCCCCAAGGCAACCACGTGCCGCGCCATGAAGGTGGTGTAGTCGCGGTAGCCGTTGGTCCAGCCACCGCCATGCCAGAACACCAGCACCGGGGCGTTCACCGCAGCGCGCGGTGCGAACACGTTGTAGCGTTGCAGGCGCTCAGGTCCGAAGGAAACATCGCGCGTCACCGCAATGCTTTCGGGCAAGGGCGCTTGCGCCCAGCCCATCACGGTGCGCGCATACAGTTCAGCGGCCGCGAACGGCATCGGCGGCTGATGGTCGGGATCATGCAGATCCGGATGCATCTTGGGCATCGCCACGCGCGAACTCAATCCGCCTGGATGCCGGCTTCCTTGATGACCTTGCCGTAACGAGTGTGATGGTCGAGGTTGATGCGCGCCAGCGCCGCCGGATCGCCGCCGGCCGGAACCAGGGCCAGGGTCGTCATGCGCGCGACCACGTCGGGCATTTTAAGAATTTCATTGACGTGTAAATTGACCGTTCTGACCACATCCGCCGGCAGTCCTTTGGGGCCCATGAAGCCTTGCCATGCGCCAACATCAACATCCTTGAAGCCGGCTTCATTAAGCGTTGGAACATTGGGCGCCAGCGGCGAGCGCTTGGCGTCGGCTACCGCGAGATTGACGAGTTTGCCGGTGGCGATGTACTGGGCCACCGGACCCAGCGTGGTGTACATCATCGGGATGTGCCCGGCAACCAGGTCGACAATCGCCGGGCCACTGCCGCGATATGCGATCTGCGCTACGTTGATCCCGGCCGATTTGTTGAACATGGCACCAAGGATATGCATCGGGGAGCCGCTGCCCGGGCTCGCATAGTTGGTGATGCGCCCGGCCTTGGCGGCTGCCACCAGCTCACCTACGTTCTTCACGCCGGTGCCGGTATTGGCCACCAGAAACAGCGACTGCGTACCGGCCAGGATGATGGGTGTGAAGTCGGTCAAGGGGTCGTAGGTGGCACCGGTTCCGGGCTTGAGCACCAGCGGCGCGGTGGCGAAGGTATTGGGCGTGAACAACAGCGTGTAGCCGTCGGGTACTGACTTGGAGACGAAGGAATTGCCGATCGTGCCGGAAGCGCCGGTCTTGTTTTCAACCACCACCGCCTGGCCGGTGCGCACCGCCAATTTTTCGGCAAAAACCCGTGCCAGTGCATCGGTGTCGCCGCCCGGCGGGAACGAGACGATCAGGTTGATCTGCTTGCTGGGGAAGGCCTGGGCGAGAGCGGCGCCGGAACCGCAGCCTAGCGCAGCGGCTGCGGCTATCGATAACAGTGACCTGCGAGAAAGTTTCATGACGTTCTCCGGGGGAAAAAGGAATCCTGACAGGTGAAAGCCTGTCGAACCATTCGGGTTATCCAGAAAGAAATGATAACGCCTGCGGCCGGGCCGGAAGCGCCTTACGCCGCAGCGACGGCTGTGGCGATATCGCTTGCGCCTTGAATGCTGCGCCAGTCGATGGTCTTGGGCAACACGGCCTGGAACGAACAGGTGTGTTTCGACGCGCGTGCCGCTCCGGTGCCGATGGCGGGTTTACCGTCGCGAAACGCCTGCGCCGCCGTCACCATCTGCTTGCGGAACTCGACCACCGCCTGATCGCTGCCGCCCAGGCGTTCGAGCGAGCGGTCGGCGATCGGCCCCATGGTCAGCCACATCGCGATGTCCTGGTTCGGAAAGCCCGTGATGCCGGTGAAATTGCCGGCCTTCATCGCCTGCCGATCCTGGCCAAAGCGGTTGTCCATGTTGCGCTTCAATCCGTAGTGCTGGTCGAGATCCGGCCCGATCTGCTGGCCCAGGAACTTGCGCCATTCCTCGGTGGCGGGTGTCGAGGCGGGGTCGCCCCAGGCCAGGAAGTAGAACGCGGTGTGCGTATCGTCGATCGGCACGTTCACATTGGCTACGTTGTAAAGATTGTTCGGTGGCACCAGCACCGAGAAAGGCGCGACGAACACGGTGGTGCGCACATACTCATGCGTGGCGGCATTGGCGATCGGGCGTCGCAGCGCCGCGTAACGAAACCCGTAGTCGGTGTGCTGTACCTGCAGGCGGGGGGACTTGTCGGTGGATGGGCGCAGCCAGTTCTTGTCGGTCGCTTCTCCCGCCTTGACACGGGCCGGCACGAAGTCGGAGGAATGCAGGCTCGAACTGTGCGCCGAATCGATCGCGCCCTCGAGGATTTGCGCCCAGTTGCAGGGGATGACCGCCTTGGCGATCGAAACCCGCACATCGGCCGAGGGCGCGAACGGCGGCGGCTCGAACGCCGGCATGCTCTCGCGCGGCCCCATGTAGGACCACACCCAGCCGCCCCACTCCTGTACCGGGTAGGCGCGATGCTTGACCTTTTGCTTGAGCAGACTGCCGGCCGGTTCGGACGACATTTCGAGCACGTTGCCTTCGACATCCATCTTCCAGCCGTGATACAGGCAGCGCAGGCCGGACTCCTCGTTGCGCCCCAACACCAGCGAGACGCGGCGGTGCGGGCAGTGTTCGTCCATCACTCCGACACGGCCGTCGCTGTCGCGGAACACCACCAGGTCCTCTCCGAGGATGCGCGCCTTGATCGGGGTGCCGTCGGCTTCCGCAACTTCCTCGACGAGCGCCACCGGAATCCAGTGGCGACGCATCAATTGGCCCATGGGGGCATCGCCGTCGACACGGCACAGCAGCTCGTTCTCATCCTTGGTCAGCATGGTGTCCTCGCCTGGCGCACAACGGTCCCGCGGCAATTGCTTGCCAGAAGCTTAGTTGTCTAAGTAATATGCAGCGCAAGTCTAGAATGTTGGAACCTGCGTGTCAACGTGTGCGCGCCGACCACGGGTTGAGAAAGGCAGAAAGTGCATGGC